>Ga0209354_10000124_pt1 | contig 37580 bp, 30 predicted proteins | sample LauGreSpBDMM15DD_2_FD_187562 | JGI IMG/M metagenome (GOLD analysis project Ga0209354, IMG submission 187562) | Freshwater lake microbial communities from Lake Michigan, USA - Sp13.BD.MM15.DD (SPAdes) (version 2) | ecosystem: Environmental > Aquatic > Freshwater > Lake | place: Lake Michigan...
CCCAAAGCATGGATTGTGTTACTCGTTGACGTCGCCATCGGTTTTACGGCGTTCGTTGCACACCATCAAGGTCAATAATCCATCCCATAATCGAATGGCATGGGTCCATTATCTCCACATGGCATCTGTCCTTGACTTCGCACAAGCATCCATACTGTAATTGCAAAGAGTGTTCCCATGACGGTAAGCACCGCTTTCTCTATAGTCGATGTGCGCCCGTCATGATGCTCGTCATCGTCCGCATCCTCACACACATCTAGTGATTCAACGTCTCCCTGTATTTTTTGGTACGCGTGCACGTCGGTCGCACCCATCTTCTGCTATGATCGTCCTGTCTTTAGACACACAACTCTTTAAATGGCAATCTCCACCACAAGTGGCACAATAAAGTAGTGTGCCCTCCGTGGCAGATGGCACGCAAAGGTCCGAGCATACCAACGATTGGCGTACTTGAATGCCAGGACGTGCTGGCGATCTTCACGCGCCATGTGGCCCGGCCGCACTTTGTTCCAGAACGCACATCGGACGTCGGGCCACACGTCAGCCGCAAGCCACGCTTGACCTAGGATCTTCGAGAACACGGACACCAGTTGTGCAGCAAGAAGCATCTGGTCGGCCAAGGGCGCCAAACGCACGACCGCCGCGGGTGCCACATGGCGCGTCAAGACCAGCACAAATGCGGCCACGTAGGTCCCGAGCTCCCCAGTCGTCGAGATCAGCTCTACGACATGTGTCTTGTTGCAATTGAAGGGCATAATGCCCAAAATGGCTGAAATGTGCACCATCGTGACCATGAGCAAGAGAGTTACTTGGGGCAAGCTGCCTTGAACGGGTGCATCTTGGAACCCACCGAGCAACAAGATGACCAAGACATTCTTCACATGGTCGTACGGTGTGAAGAACAAACGCAGCCGCCCCATGTCGAAATCTTTCCACGATGCATGCTCCGTGCACACAGGGAACGACGCTTTAAAAACACGGTCTGTAGGATCCCATGTGGCCCCGACATCAGCCCACGCAAAGGTGCGGCCACGTAGCGTCTTGAAGAGCATGTTGTACTTGCTCAAGAATGCCGGATCGCCGTGCCACTCGCCCTTTTGGTAGGGCGTAAGATACATGCCATGCTTGTGTCGTTTTGGCTTTGGCTTATGGTTTTGACGGCCTTGACGATGCTCATGGTCACGATTGTTTTGAAGGTCCAAGCGTCCCATATACAGTTGATTGACCCGACCCTCATGGGGCACAGAATGCCGAACAAATTGCACAGTGTCCGTAGAGTTGTAAATGTACTTGAAGATGTGGACACACGCAAAGACAATGATCGGTAAGGGAATAGATATCAGATAGGCCAGGCAAATGCCGATGCCCCTCAAGTCGCCGGAGTTCGTGACGGCCAAGATGCGTGCGGCCGCCGACGCAAAGGGGTTCAGCAGCATGAAGGCCACAGTGAGCGGGAGCTGCGGAGAGTCGAGCAGTCCCTTGGGGCGCCATTGAGGCTTGTACTTGGCGAGGGCATGAACTATGCATGTATGCAATATAAGTGCGGGCAAGAGAATACTGCCTGTCCAGAAGGCGAGGCGCTCGGCTTGGGAAAAGGCGCTGGTGCCTTCGGCGTCAAGGAGCCGACGTCGGCCACCCTTGCCTGGTATCGCAATATTGCCTACTGTCCAATCCATACCGCTGGCGACGCTCGCGAATGCCGATTTACCCGTCCCGCCCAGTTGCATCTTGGCCTTGCACGCCATGACCTGAACGGGCCCTATGATCGCCACGAGGCCGCCGCCCCCCGCACCAGCACCTGCGCCTCCAATTGCGCCACCTGCAGCACCGCCCACTGCACCTCCAACGGCGCCGGCAACAGCCCCGGCAACTGCTGCTGCAACAACAGCAGACACTGTGTTTGATAAAGTTTGAATGGCTTTAAAAGATAAAGTTGTTTCCGTGCTGGCTTCTATGTTAGGGGGTGGGGGATTAGGTGATGGTGGAAAAGGTTGTGGCGAGGAGGGAAGCAAAGGTGGTGGTGGTGGTGGAGGTGGTGGAGGTGGGAGAGGTGGGGGAGGATGAAAAGACACAAATTGTGGAGGTGGAGGTGGAGGTGGAGGTGGAGGTGGGAGAGGTGGGGGATTAAAAGATACAAATGGCGGAGGTGAAGTTGGCGGAGGCGGGGGAGGTGGTGGTGGTGGAGGATTAAAAGACACAAATGGCGGAGGAGGCGGAGGTGAAGTTGGCGGGGGAGGTGGTGGTGGTGGTGGTGGTGGATTAAAAGACACAAATGGTGGAGATGAAGGCGCAGGTGGAGGTGGTTGAGAAGGTACGGGCGACAACACCATGGGGTCTACTACATAAAACGTACTCGAACAAGACTCGACACATGTTGCCGAGTTGCATGCATACACTTTCCAATGGAGTGGTGACGCTTGAGGTGCAACATCGCAAACAACATGATTAACTAACACATTGTTTTGAGAGCACACTATTTGAGAAAAGGTGGCATCAGCAGCAACAAGAGTTTTGTAGTAATCGGTACTAGTGACTCCATTTATCCACTCCATGTTCACAGGCGACGCGACCCGTTGGTTGACCATAGGCATGCTCAAGGTTACCGGAATCGGTGAGTTGCGATCCAATAACTGCACCATGGCATCCTTCGTGATGTTCCAAAGCGATTGTACATAGGAACATGATGTGGTGTCGGGCACATATTGAATACGTAGTCCTTCATACAATGTGGCACTTTCGTACGATGTCATCACCCCCATTGTGTTATCCTTTTGAATGCCAATGGTTGCCGTACTCCCAAATGAGGCAGTCGACCCCATGAGTGTTATGTAGTCCATGTGGATGGTGCCATTGGCATGCAAAGCTGCTTGAAATGTCCCTAAAGGTATGTTCATGCCATAGAACCCCATATTGGTCCATTGAACCACAAGTGTGTCATTGGATGTGTATGTGTAAATGCCTCTGTTCATCAACACGAGATCGGCCCAAAAGGGTGCAATGAAGGGCTCAGCTATGGCTGATGTGGGAATAGGCTCATTGCTGTAAGATGTAGATGGCTCCCCGAATGACAAGAGACCATTTGTGGATATTCCCAAAGAGGCCGATTGTTCTTGACAATAGAAGGAAAAGCTAAAGGGCAATGATACGGTTTGTGCAACATCGTCACCTTGCAGATCGAGAAGAGTACCATACAAGTATTGAGTCGCGCATCTCTCTGCTGCATGTGCAAGAAATGGGAGCCAAGCAAGGGCAATGGCACAGTAGTATGCCCCATGTACGACCCTCACTTTCCAGTATGTGTTCATGGCACCCGTGCTTCTTACTTGAATGGTCAGAAGTTAACGAATGACGTCAGCTTGAACTAACAAGTTCTACGGAGCCGTTGGACCACATCAAGATCGGAGGGCTGTGCAACATTTGCACCCCGATGCATAGACACCATGTGCACCGATTGAAAGAGCTCCAGCCACCACGCCTCTGTTTTTGCATGAAGGGCATGAATGACAGGTTTTGATAGCTTGGCGCAATTTGACATTTTTGCACCGTCGTAAACACGGCTCACCATGTGTAAAAAAGTTTTATTGGGAATGACAGGATTCGAGATTGCATTAGCCTGGGCAAACTCATCGACATGTGAAAGGGCAAAGGCAACTTGCTCTTTCAGATACCGATGTAGCGCGCTTCGAATGGCGTCATACAGGTTAGTGCTAACGTGGCGTATGCCCGCTGCCTTCGCCATTCTTTGTATCATGGGGCGCTTGATGCGACCGAAGATGTGTGATGAGCAATCGGCTTCGTTGCAATCGACATTTGCTTCGCTATAGTGCATTGTGTCAGACACATCCGAACTCGAACTAGAGAGGGACATTACGGTTTTACACACACCGAGAACTCTGCCTTATATCCAGAAACATTTAAACTAGAAGGAAACGCGAACAAGGAAAAAAGAAACGCAAGTGGTGAATAGAGGCCTCATGAGTGCAACAACCGACCGTCTAATTGGGAGGCTTCCATGGTGGATGGAGCAAATTATGGGTGGGGTGGGGCGGACTCAGTCTGCAGACACCTCGACAAGCTCCACCACAAGGGAGAGCTCTACTAAGCCACTACCCCCTCTTCCTGCACCACCACCGGAACCGACTACAGTTTTGCGAATCACAAGGCCTGATACAGGAACCACTATCTCTGTGACCTTCATGTCGCCGGAGGACACTAATGCGTTTATAAAGAACGATGCCGACGGATACGCATCGGGCCTTACAGACCTTGATCTAATCGCACGTCAAAGTGCAAATGCCAAGAACTATAAGGACCAGGCAGCACAAGCGGCTGCCAAGCTAAACCTTGCACAACAGGACGTTGTCATCCAAGCCGCCTTGAGAGCAGATGCCTTCTACATGTCATGTGTACAGAAGCCTATTAACGGCCGCATTGTTGCCGCGATTCCATGGGTCTTTGCATTTACAAGTGGCACGAGCTACGAGGGGGGGCTGCCGCACACTCGGGCAAACATCATTTTCTTGAGCACCGATATCCTCAGCACAAGCAAGGAAGATCTCGCAGGGACATTGGTACACGAAAAGATACACATATATCAACGCCAAAACCCAGAGGCCATGTCGGATTGGATGGGCAACCAATTTTACGAGCCTTTCTCAAAGGTCAAGGAGCGCCCCTCTAGTAGTGAGGTGCGCAGCAACCCGGACATGAACGAGTGGTTTTACGCCAAGTGCAAGGAGCCATCGCCGATCTCGATGCCGGATAGCACTGCTGAAAGCTACGAATTGCGTCCAAGGCAAACATGGATTTTGAACAATTGTGAGGCCATGGGTGCCTATTACGAAGGCGAGGCAAAAGATCCGGAAGGAAACATGGTTCCGTCAAATCCCGAAAAAATAACTGATGTTCGCAAAGGCACGGATGGTCCGAATGAGCACCCATATGAAGCTATGGCATATGAGGTGGCATCGAGGTTTAAGACATGGATTATCAAGGATAAATGTTGATTACCACTTAAAGGCAAGTTTATATATCTTCATATAGTGATCTTAACCATGGATACATCCATGTCAAAGCCTGCATCTGGTAACATCCTCGAGATCAAAACGGTTCAATCATCGACCGTTAAACAAGTAATTGATGCCCTCAAGGAAATTCTTATGGATGTGAACCTCGAGTTCGATGAGACCGGCATGCGCATTGTGGCACTTGATACCACCCACGCGGTCCTTGTCCATCTCAAGCTCGATGCCGACAAGTTTGAAACCTATGTGTGCGAGAAGAAGCTTTACGTCGGCATCAATATTCTCAAGCTTCACATGCTCATCAAGACCATAACAAACAACGATCTTCTCACTTTGTATGTTGAAGCGGATGATCCCAATTCACTAGGTATTCGCATTGACAATCCTGATAAGGGTGTGCGCACCTCTTACAAGCTGAGCATGCTAGATATCAATGTGGTAAACATTCAGATTCCGCCTGCCGAGTTTGAGACCATAGTGACCATGCCGTCTATGGACTTCCAAAAAATTATTCGTGACATGCACAACTTGGCCGACTTCATCGAGCTGCGCAATGTGGAGAATGAACTGCGCTTTTCTTGCAAAGGCGACTTTTGCACTCAAGATACGATTCTCAGCCTTGACCGCGCAAGCAATATGACGATTGTTCGCGATGCGGATCGTCCTCATGAGATTATTCAAGGGGTGTTTAACCTAAAATACCTGTCAACCTTTACCAAGTGCACGAACCTCAGCAACGTCGTCGAGATTTACCTAAAGAACTCATTCCCCCTGTGTCTTGTATATAATGTGTCATCTCTTGGAACGATACGACTCTTCCTTGCTCCACATGATGCAGCAGGTCAGTGATTCACATTTATCCCACTAACATTTATAACCTTCAAATGGGCACATGTTGTGGTAGTGTGGCCACATATGATGAACATCCATTCGAACATATGGAATTGGTTCAAGAGATTGAATCGTCTCAAGGACTATAAATAGCCCATGGATGCGCTCGAATACTTCACCACGTGAGTGGTTAAAAGGATACGGATGGGGTGCCATGGTCGTTGGAATATAGTTGCATACCCATGTCATCATTTTTCCAAACATGTTAGATGGCATCGCAAATGTGTTCACAAGAGGAAAGGGAATGCTACATGATAGAAACTCTTGCAATCTTATGTTTGTTTGGAAGAATGCATTATAGTGGTCGATAACATGTTGAAGACCGGTGTAGTTTTGGAATGCCTCACGCACACTGCATGTTTGCTCATGAAAGATAGTGAGCCCTTTGCACTCTGATATTGTTTTTATAGCATCTTTTCCAAGCTTCATATCATATTGGCAAAATCCAATATAATTGACGTGCTTATGAAGACTATTTTGGAATATGTGAATCATACACGATGTTTCCCGGAACCGTTCCTCTTGATACATAGCATCAAAGATTGGCAAGGAGCTCTCCATAAGTATGTTGAACCCCATGTCAACAACATCAGTTATGTCCTTCTTTATCTTATCATTTACACCGTACAGTGTTATGCTTGATCGATCATCTTTGGGGACGTCTTCCAAAAGTTCTTTAAACACTTTCTCGTGAAAGACATTGTATATCTTAACAACTTGAGCGACCATATCTCCTTTTCTTCCTAGCTGTGCGTAACGCCTTAAATGAGGTTGTTGCTAAAAAGAAAGGGCTTAAACCTCCGAAAATGGCCGAAACATGATCTTTGTGTATGAAGGATGTTCCATTGTGTACAACATTGGATCCCCGAGTTCCTTGTGCTCGACCCAAAGGCGCAAAATGCAAAAGCTTCGCTTAGGCGAAATTGACACCCCACATATGCGATTCCATGCGATAGGCTCTCCATTTACATTTGCCCCGGGAGCAAACATACTTTCACCGAGCGCTGAACAGCTCAACCGCTTCCAAAACTCGGGCACTTCACCCTTGGTTACCTTGAATGAAAAGCACCCACCATTCGCATTATGCTCGTCCTCCCAAATCGGCAGTATGTGCTCCCGCATGAGGAAAAACATGCCATTGCACCAATAGGTCTTCAATGCATCATGCAAGTCTGCTGCCTCTTGAACGGTGCTGACAGTCGCTAACGGAACATAGCTTTCAATCTCCCACAAGTCATTGTCGGGATCGTGAAAGTATAGAGTCCATGTATCGTTCAAAAAGGTTTCGGCATTTTCCTTTACAATTTCTATTGCATCCACAACATCCATTGCATCTTTCACATCCATGACATCCATAACAATGATCGACAACGATTACCCTTAAATACTAACAATATTGTTCCAGTGACAAAAATAAGCATCAAGCTACCCAAACACATAGGCAACCTTTTCACACGCCAACGCCAACCGACTAAACCGTGTGAGTTCCCGTAACCGTGCACATTCCGTCTCATCGCAGTCCGTTGCTGCAGCCTCCATCTTTTCCTCAAGCGTGTGACAGACATCGAGCGTCTGTTTCCATAGTCGCAGCGTGCCTGGATCCGAGATTTTGAAGCACATGCCCGAGCGTGTAATTGCATTTTCGCATTCTCTACTAAGGTAATCGAGTGCTGCCTCGGCTCCAACAACGGTAAGCACCGACTTATTGTATAGTCGTGTTCTTGGGTACTCTTTGGTTTCTGTCCATAGTGTTGTATCGACTCCCCCTACCGATTGTGTGGCTGTTGTGCTAAGGATGTACTTGCCACCTTTGCCCTTTTGGCATTCGACTCCGACCATAACGACAACAGGCGGATCGAGGGGCTCACTTGTCATGGCCGAAACAGGCATAGGCAACGCCGTCGGCGGCCCATGCATGACCTTCTTTTTCGGACGTTTCTTGTCGTCAGCCAAGGTCACTTCTTGGAGTCTGTTTACGTAGCTCTCGAAGAGGATGTCTTCTACACATCGCATACGCAATGTCGTGATGCGGTCCTTAATCTTGCGCGGATTGCCACCATAAATGCCATGCGTTTCTAGCTCAACTGCTCGCTCTTGCCAGTAGCCCGGTGCAAACTTGTAGTCCGGAAGCTTCTCCACGCACAAGGCAAATATCTGACTCACTGGCTTTAGGATTTGGTTGGTGATGTAGTGCCGATAATCCGGCGTCAGTCCGTGCTCACGAATGTAGTCGGGGTTCTCGATGCGATCGCCTTGCAGATGCACCTCTGTCCCTGGTGGTGGCACAAAGTAGACATAGGGCACGCGGTCGTTTGCGGCCGGCTTGTTGCCTGCGTCGCGCTCACCCATGCGGTCCGCAAGCACCTTGTGAGCAATCTGCAACGGGTTTTTGTAAGAGCCCCGGAGCGTTTTGCTGATGATGAGCTCCTCGATGGGTGCACGGCCTTGCACGAGGCGCTCCAGCTGCTCCTTCAAAAAAGTCACCGCGGCTCCGAGGTCGTGATCGTTAAGGATGCGGTCAAGAATGCCGCCATAGATGATTTTGACGATGGGGGCGTAGTCGCGGCGCTTGAGGGCAATTCCCATGCTCTTCTGCTTGGGCTTCTTGTTGGCATCGTCCTCATAAAGGTTGCCGACGTACCGCTTCTTGCTGAACAGAATGAAGGGGTACATGGTCTTTTCGTATTCAAGGGATTGGGGAGGCGGCATGATGCTCTTAATCTCACGTGAGGCACGTTGGCCCGCGGCAATTGCGAGGGGAAGTGCTTCTTTGCCAGAAAGTAGTCGTCCCTTACCATCTCGGACTGGAAACTTAACAAAGATACTATCGGTATTCGAAAGTACAATTGATCCGACTCCGCCGTTGAACTTTCCTTCGGTCGTTTCGATGTCGTACACGAATTGTCCATCAGCCACATCCGGGATGTGTTGGATTTTCATGACCTTGTTTCCTTTATTATGAAAGTATCGCTCGTTCACGATTTCGCTCACCCAGTAGATATTTTCCTTGTATGAATGTGTATTCACACGCAAATGCTTGCGACCCAAAGACTTGAGAATGTAGTAAAGCCCCATCGCTCCAATCTTTCCTTTGCATGCAAAGTTTGCACGACCCTTCGCCATATTCATTTTGCATCCGTCAGCAGTCAAGTACCCCTCAAGAAACCATCCCTTGATCTCCTTGGGTGCATTTAATATCATGGACGGTACCTTCTTGAACCTGTCCTTGTCGTAAAAGAGTGGCCGGTACTTCATGACCATGTATTCGATCGATCCAACAGGGACCAACTTGTACACGTGCGACGAGTCGAGGGTGTCCAATATCTTGAAAGTTGACACGTCGCTCGGCTCCACCATCTTTAGGAAGTCCATGGCCCGATGTAGGAAGTCGAGGTTGGTGTTGTTGATGGCCCATGACACCTTCTTGCACGATTCATACTTGCCACAGCTACCATCGCCAAAGAACATTCCCATTACCCAAGCTTCCTCCTTTGTCAGTTCACGAGAAGGCACATCATAGTACAGCACCTTGCGATTGACAGCGCCATTGAACTCCTGACCGAGCCGTTCGCATGCCTGCTTTTTGATGCAAATCTTGCATGTAGCCGTGATCTTCCCTTTGGCGTAGTAAAACATGGTGCGCTGACGGACGATCTCACACTTGTTGCATTGCTTCGTGGCATCGCCGAGGTCCGTGGGCGTGTTGCCCGTCTTGAAGTACCTTGGCAGCACCGGCACCTTTTCCTCAAACGTGCAAGGGTAGCTGTGCAGTATGTCCGTCTCACCAATGACGCACTCCGTCGGCTTGATCTTCGTTCCATTCAGAGCAACGATCGAATGATCCTCCGTGACGTCCACACATCCTTGGAACGTGTTGACGCGATACATCTTCTTGTTCACCTTGTGCCGGATCACACGCACGACGTCCGCCCACTTTCCATTTGCCCACACTTGACCTTCGAACTTGGCCTGGCTCTTCTCGGTACGCTCCGGATGCCACGGCCTGAAGTTCTCATAGTCGATCCACGCGTCGGACATTGTCTCCATCGTCTTGATGTCCACAACGCCTGTATTTTTGTCCCTTACCATGATGGCCGTATCGCCGGTGACCGAGTCACCATATATCACCTCGGCCCCATATTCATCTTCCACAAACTTCTTGCCCATCATGATTCGCTCACGCCCTGTCGCCGTTGTGCACGCTGCAATGTCCTTCCAATACACTTGTGAAGTCCGGGACCCGATCTGTCCATAAAGCGAGTTGGCCGTCACCTTGTACGCAATCTGCATTGCGTCGAGCACGGCCTGCTCGAAGCTCGAATACGTTTGCGTCACGTTCACCACGTCGGCCGCGTCGACGTGCTTAGTTGCACCAAGGTCGACATCTAATAGCTTTATATCACCGTTGTCGCATCGTTTTGCAAGACCAGAATATCGAAGTCCTTCAAGAACCTCCACAGTCTCATACTCAATCTTCTTCTTCGTCTTTTTCCGCATGTTGATAAGGTCCATGAGAATCTCTGGAATGATGCCCTTTCGTGGATTGCCTTTTGCGTCGGGCGGCAGCTGCGCAAAGGTGCACGACTGAGACCCCACTTTTGTTTTCTTGTCGCCTACTCCCTCGAACAGGTCATATGTCACAGTTGTAAACGTTGCACCTGCCTCTTTCCCAATCTCAACATACTCCGGATCTACAACAAAGCAATCGTGCGACAGGTTCCGCTCGATCATCGACGATGGGTATAGCGACGAGTAATCTAGAACTGTGATGGGCGTGTCTAGGTAGATGCCCTCCTTAGGCTCAAGAACAATCGCACCCTCGTAGCCCACGCCATTATCGACCTCCTCAATCTCGATGCCGAAGGGCCGCGGCTCGTGAATAACTGGGATGATGGTCTTCTTCTCGCGGCACTTCTTGGCCACGAGCGAGAAGATCTTGATGCCCTGCCCTCGTAGAAACAGATAGGATAGCGGCACTGAGCAAACGTTGCCCATGCCGATGTTGTTCTCCAGGACCTTGAGCTTGTGCAATAGCCGGTTCACCAGTGCACAATCTTGCAAACAGTATCGCGCGATTTCGGCACGATCGGCCGACGTCCCGCCGAACTTCTCGAAGATCTCGCGCGGCTTTAGGTCGGCCTTGTTGTCGCCAAGAAAGATGGATGCCACACTGTCAAGCTTGTAGGAGTCGAGCTTGTGGTCACGCTGCATGACCTTCAACAAGTCCACACTGACCACACCATCGATCGGGAAGTACCGGAGCAAGTTATCGCCGAGGGCCGACGAGGACAGTTTCTGCTCGCGGATGCGGTTGAAACACCGTTGCGTGAAACGCCCCATGCCCTCACCAAAGGACCCCGACAAACCTAGCTCTTGTGCGCGCTTCCACATATAGTCCATGTCGAACCCAAAGATGTTGTAACCGATCAGGATGTCGGGGTCAATTTCGCCGAGCGTCGCCTTCCAGCCTTCCAGCATGCCGGCCTCGGTTTCGTACACGTCGACGTCGGCGCCTTCAATGGCATCGCATGTCCCAAGCGTAGCAATGTGCCGGTAAATGATCTCGTCGCTTCCGTACCTGTGGACCGTCGTACCGATCTGAATGACAAGGTCGCCTTGAAGAGGTGCGGTGGCAAAGGCTCCTAACCACTCAACACCATTGCGTCTTTCCTTTGCCACGCCAAGCAAGGCAACAACCTCGTTTTCCAGACGGGTGCGCTGTTGGGACACGGTGCCGAGCTTACGTTTGTCAATAACCTCTGCAGCATCGTTATCCTCCTCATCATTACAAGCATCCCAGTCGGCAGCAAAGCCCGCCGCCTTTGCCAAGGCATGTGCCACGGCCGGGGCCACCCCTGTTATCGCTCCATCAAGCCACACCGGGTCGGGACGCATCTTGGTATAAACACGGTTCACCTCTGCTCCTTTGGGCGTCTTCATGCCGGTTTTAAACGCTGAACTTAGCCACTCGGTCACCTCCTCGAGCCGAGCATGGCCTTCAACGACGGCCGCACTCACAAGATCTTGAGCCAGCTTCTTGTAATCCTTGATGGCAAGCGGAAAGTCGCCGTGACTACTGCTGCACTCAATATCAAAGGAGGCTACAAGAAGCGGTGCGATCTTGTTCAAGCTCACTGGAAACACTTTTTTCCATGGCACCTGTACGACATATTGTGTTCGGGCGACATTACCCCCCTTGATAACATAAGAGTTTGAGGGAAGTCGCACCCATCCACATGGCGCAATGTTGCGCTCATGAATGAAGCGCAAGAAGGGATCGAGGTGGCTCTCATAGGGGCGATACCCCGTCTTCAGAATCCACTGATCGCCAAAGTACTTGCGCAAGGATGAGAAGGCTGCAAGTGACTTCACGGTAATCTTGGCAAAGGGAAACATGGTTTCGGCAGTGTAGCCGTAGAACTCACGACGCTTCACGAGTGTCACCGAAACCAAGTGATCTTTGAGACGCACTGGTAGAATGTGGGACTGAAATGAGCGAGGTACCCATTTGCGCCTTGGAATATCCCATGTAAGTGCACTCGTTTTGCCTTCTTTTAGATGAACACCAAGGGCAGTGATATTCCGTTGGATCTCTGCATCGGCCTTGCCCTTCCACATTGCTTTCGGAAGCTGCACATAGAAGTATGGCTCGAACTCTGTGACACAACATGTCACACTATGGCCCTTCTCCGTCACTCCAAACATTACAACCTCAAACTCCGGCACAGGAGAATCATCATCACCCCCGTATACTCTTGGTACGTCGTAGTCCGCCTCAGGCACATACCAGTCGGTCACCTGAAATACCAGATCGTACTTTGGCGTAGGGGCACGCCGAAGGGCAGGTCGCAAAGCGGAGGCCATGCTTGTTAGCGCGCCTCACACTTCACTCTATCTTACCTCGATATCTCTCAAACTCTTAAGTTGGCGCATGTGGGGTCGTTTTTTCCGTCTGGCCGACCGTGTACACCGGCACGATGCACGTCGTGTGCTCAGGCACAGTTGGGCTTCATTTTTGGGGGACCGCCGGAGTACCTGCGGGGATTTTAGAAGAGACACTGATTTTTATTATAGCAAGTGGGTAACGGAGTTTATTTGCATAGAATGGTCGACATCGGCGGCATAGCCGTCTTCGTGGCCGGCGCCACCATGTTGTGGCTTGCCTACGACACGTACTGGTCTGGGGGTCTCGAAGCTGTGAAGAGCAAGGTTAACGGCCACACCTACCAGGTGCGATCGCTGCCGGACCGTCAGGCCGCCGCGGACCTGTTGGCCAACATTGCCGCACAACTGCAGACGCTGGTGAAGCACCTAGAGAAGACGGCCGCCGGCGACGAGCGGACCACGCGGCTCGTAGAGAAGCTCGACGTTAGCAAGATCAGCGAGGGCCCCGAGTCCTCCAAGTACACGAGCTACAGCATAAACAAAGGTGAACGCATCGTCTTTTGCCTACGATCCCGCGACGCCGCCAACATGAACGAGCTTGTAGATGTAAATACAATGATGTTTGTGGCCCTTCACGAGCTGGCACACATATGCACACTTGAAATTGGACATGTGCCGGTATTTTGGGTAAACTTCAAGTGGCTTCTACAAGAGGCAATCAATGTGGGTGTTTATCAAGACCGTGACTACAGCCGTGCACCACAAGCCTATTGTGGCATAAAAATAACGGATAGCCCCTTGCATGCGAAGGCTTAAAGAAGCAACATCATCTTTAAGTAATTAAGACGCCATGTCAAGTCCTCATGTACTGGGACCCCTCTGCGACGAACGTCCAGGACTATGTGCAGCCTATTGCGTGTCCTATCGAGGACTTGATCGAGATGTACCGGGTCGAGGCTAAAAAACAAGAAGCCGCAATAGCACATGCCGTGAAAACGGTACCACCTGCGTAACGTGTCATTGTCGGCTTTTCTTGTCAGACTTGAGGAACTCACACAAAAGGTCTTGAAATACCCCCGTAGACCTCAGTTGCCGCATTCCTTTCCGCACGTCCGTGGCTCCAAGATTGCCCGTCATGTTCGCAGCATGCACAAACGAGCTATGCGGTAAGTGCTCAATGATGTTGATGATATGGTTGATGCCCGCCAAGACAACAACATGGTCGTTTGATTCTTGAAGCTCAAAAAGGTTAATCAATATGAACACGTCCATCGCAATAGCATGAAGGGCAATGAGGAACGTCCGAAATGTCGAGTGTCTGTCAGCCACCATGTTTGGAGATGCTGTTGCGCGTGTGTTGTTGGCACGTTCTAAAGCAGCACTGAAGTTACTATTGTGTGCCACCGTTTCCGAGAACATGTCGTTCACAACGCGCATAATGGCCACATACAACATAGTATTCTTTTTCTTGCATTTAGCGAGCGCATTTTTAACTCGATTCTCTGTGTTCGAAATGCCAAAGTTTGCCAAGTGCGGCAAAAGCCATACAGGCGTATTGAGGCCGGGATCAATCAGACCCATCATGAACTCAATGCATTGAGCCCGCGTTTTGATGCGATTGAAGAGGGCCTTTTCAAACATTTTGGCATCTTTCCACGCCTTTCTGTACATGGGGTTAAAGTCACTGTTTCGCGCAATGTGCATTTTGACAAAGGCCTCAAAGTTGTATACGACCTCTAGGATGCCAAAAGGGGGATCACGACGTGCGTTTCCAAGAACAAGCGATAGATTGTCAGGGTGCTTGTGCCTGCTTAAGATTTGGTTAGCAAGCATCTTAAGAGGGGACGGCTGATGTGTGTACGAATCACGTAACAAGAAAAGATCGTCATTATTGGCCTCAAACAAGATGGCGAAACGCTCTGCAGGGTGTTCCTTTGCATAGCTTTCAATGACATCAAGAATGTGTGTGCTGGCTGGCTCTTTCGTGCCATTCACGTGATGCAGCTCACCAAGGAATGTAATCCTTTTGGCTGGTTGGGTGGCGATCAAGATTGGCCCATGCACACATTGGACGTTGGTGAAGATGAGACCAAGTGCATCCATGAAGTCAGCTTAGCTTTGCCTATACTAGCTGATCAAAAACCCTAAGCCCCGAACAAGATATATTACATCAAGCCGGCTAACCCAATATCTATACCCCTAAGCGCCAAACACATTTCCCAAGATCGCTCAAAATAGTGACATCGTGCGCCTCGGCCTAGGGGTTGACATCGTGATGCAAAGGTTTAAGAGAACAACCTTGCTATAAAGTAGTAAATATGACACAATCGTCTCCGCGTACAATCGACCGCATTTTACAACAGAACGGTTATGGCCGCATAATAAGAGTGCGGAGAACGCAACTTTTTACGTACCCCGTGTCTCGATGTTGTGGCAACGCAACCATCAGCACCCATGTTTCCTCTAGATGAGATGGCTCAATCTTATAGGCCCCGATCACCAAATGCACCAAAAGTATACTCAGATGTTCATGACTGTGTGTGCCCAATCGAAGATCTTATCGAAATGTATCAAGCAAACAAGCAAACGATAACTCACATACAAACAAAAAAACAAGTGCAACAAGCTCAGCGGATCATTGTTGGTTTTACAACTTCTACATAAGCACTTAAAGGATAATGAGCATATTTTAACAACTGCATGATGTCTAAAATTGTTTTAAAGAATTTTTGGTCATCTTTATACTCAAGCCCCATCTATGATTTATTTGAAGCCTACTTTGCGACGCTTTTCAATCATCCGGATGTGAGCAATCGTTTTGATGTGATTGAGGTATGGTCGGTCTTCAGCTGTGCACCGGCAGTGTCGGAAGTATATGCACAAAACAGCCGCGTGCTAAGAGTACAGTATTCTGGAGAAGGCTATTATGACAATGTTGCTAAGTATGACATCAATCTCATTCCTGCATTGAGTAGTGTGAATGTCGTGCCTTGCATTCTTGCAGGTGTTCACTTAAACATTCATAACTTTTGGGCGCAGCTTCAGCGTCCTAAATGGAATGAGTCCGATCATAACGCTCGTCGGTTTTGTAGCTTTGTCGTCTCTAATGGCGGCCCAATGGAGCGCAAGGCTTTCTTTCAACGATTAAGCAAGTTTAAGAAAGTTGATTCATGTGGCCGATTTGCAAATAATTGGGGAGTCCCTATACCTGATGCGGACTCGCCCGAGTATTTCACATTTCTCTCGGGATTTCGGTTTATGATATGTTTCGAGAACACACGTGTCGACTATTACATGACAGAGAAGGTAATCAACGCCTATCTTGGAGGATGCGTGCCTATTTATTGGGGATGTCCGCAAGCTGCAGACATTCTTAATCCCGAAGCTATTTTGATGCTCGATGAAAATGCGAGCGATGCCGGATTTCAAAAGTTGTTTGAGCGTGTGGTTGCCATGGAAAAAGACTCCGATCTATACCGACGCATGTATGAGCAGCCATTGTTTAAGGATGGTATTCCTTCGCCGTGGGTGCGCATGTCACATCTACAGGAATGTATAGTAAAATGTAAAGCAATTGCTCACCCTACCGACACTTGAATATGTTTCCCCACGTTCGCTCAAAGAAATGACCCTCTTCGGGATTGATGTCATGTGCGACAGTCAGCAATGCACGTTCGTAAAAGGCGATCGACCTTGATAATATGTTACTGCGCCTAACATTGAATATTCCAAACCACAATACACTCAGTTCATGTGGATAAATCTCATTTTTGTCAAACACATGTGTCCACCAATCACCGATGCTACCACCACTATCTTTGATGGTACCAACGACATATTTCCACGATGGCATAATGCAACATTTGTTTGGTGGTTGATGGCATTCAGTTATCGAAAATATGAAGTCTGCATAAAGTTCAGTACTTGGGCGGTGGTCCAATGGGGCGCCTTGAGTAAATAAAACATGATCTGCTACGTCGTTGTAATTGTTGATGATATGTTGCAAGTATGTTTGAGATTCTCGACCAACATTAGGTAATGGAATAACACAAGCCGGAACATCAATTGGTACTATTGCAATGTCTCCTTTGCTGTAAACAAAGATGCGAGCATCGGGACGTTTTTGATGTATGTCTTGCAACCAATCGAGTGATTCGGGATGATTGGAAGTGCTGTAATGAGCAACTACAACGTCCAACGTGGGTAACATGCATGTTCTTGGGTCTTGGGTCATCTTGGGACCCACCGAAATAATCGACGCGCCCAAATCTCCTTGCTTGACAATAAAGCAGAGTGAAAAATGAAGGGTCGAAACGTACCATCCAAGCCGTCTCGCCCCCAGCCACCTCGTCCCTTGCTCAACAATGGCCGCCCCCCCATGCGGCGGTGCTATACAATTCATCTATCCAAAAACCACCAGCCGTACATCATGCACATCGATCATCTTGAGCATCGTGATAGCACATCATCTTCCCATATTGTCGCTTTTCGCCGCAAAGACGATGCCATGGACGTCGCTAGGCTTCTCGAGGCGCATCACACCGAAAGTGCCGCATGGCCTTTGGCAACCTTATGCGAGGGTCAAGCATATCAACTTCTTGCCCCAAACAATGTTGAACTCCCATCCAAGCTGCAACATCTCACTCTTGATCATTGGTTTGATGGCGAGCTATTGGACTATTGCAATGAGCATTTCTTACACCAACTGTGGATTTCAAACAACGACGTCGAGGTCATAAATGTCCCCGTTACTTTAAACTTTGCACGCAAACAGTTCCGATTGCAAGTGGAGCAGACTTGAACCGGAAACACTATTTGAATGTAACTATTTGACTTATTTTTGTGCATGGCATGTTGGTGCGCTGCTTGCTCATAAAAACAATGCCTGTCCACAGATATAGAGACCGTGCGCCAAGGTGACATATGGATGCCGAGTCAGCATGGACGTTGATAGACGCATACTTCAAAGACCATGCCTATCCTTTCACGCGGCACCACATTGAAAGCTTCCGACAATTCTTGCGCCATAATATTCCACTCACCATAAAGTCTTACAATCCCATCACCATGATTAAGTATGACACGACCGGCGAGGAGGACTTCAAGGTTGAGGTCTTCGTTGGCGGCATTGATAGTGATGGAATCCGCGTGGATCGCCCGACCATGCCTGGCCCCGACGGCGCGCCCATTCTCCAACTGCCATATGAGGCCCGGATTCGGGATCAAACCTATCAAATGAATCTAGTTGCGGATGTTGTGGTTCGTTACACTGTTCGAGGTATCGTGCAACCTCTAAAGACATTGCCCGGCATCATCTTGGGACGCTTGCCCATCATGCTCCATAGTGACGCATGCATTTTGCATGGTCAGGGGGGTGACGTCCTCCGAGCGGGCGGTGAATGCCCCCTCGACCAAGGAGGCTACTTCCTCGTTGACGGCAAGGAGAAGGTCATCATTTCGCAGGAGCAGATGACGTCGAACCGATTATTCATTGAGCCAAGCCCTAAGGACGCAGACTTTTCATTCAAAGCACGCATCATTTGCACAGGAGAGACCGGCGAAACGGCATTGTCCCCACGTGTCGTCATGTTTAAGCTTGTGCGCAAGGAGCTTCCTGAATGGGATGGCCAAGGTACACGTGGTGAAAATAATGATGGTGAAGATGGTGAAGACGGCGGTGCACGCGGTGTGGCCAAGTCCGATGACATTGCAACTGCCCTGCGTCCCTTCCGCGGTGCCCTTTTGGTTAGTGCTCCTGGCATAGCTGGAGATCTGCCTATTGCCACGCTCTTCCGGGCGCTCGGGGTCGAAAGCGACGAGGCCATTGTGGAACACATTTTGGGTCACACCATTTCTCCCGATACCCAAGAGGCCTTCCTTGCTTTCCTACGCCCGTCCCTCGCGCAAGCAGCATCTTCCAAGCTGTACACCCAAAAGGACGTGTGGGCCAATTTGCAGCACCGCGTGTACTTCGAAGAGCCTAACTACGTTGCCCATGTGTTGTCAAACGATCTCTTCCCAAACATGATGGGTGATGCTGAGGGCGGCGTAGGTGCAGAAGCAGATTGGGATAGCCTAATGAGTCGTAAAGCCAAGTATTTGGGGCACCTCGTGCGTGATATTATGTATGTAGCTCTCGGCATTCGGGAGCCTTCAGACCGCGATGGCTATGCCTTCAAGCGCATCCATGTATCTGGCATGCTCATGTCCTCTCTCTTCCAACAGGCCTACAGCAAGGTGCGTGACCTTTGTCGCCGCCTTCTTGACCGAGAGTACCATTACGGCTCATACAAAAACACCGGGAATGTGACCGATCTTATTCGGTCGGATAACATACATTATTACCTTCCCGCAGCCATTATTTCGGACACGTTTCAACGCTCGCTCAAAGGAGCGTGGGGCTACAGTGAGGATCAAGACCCCGAACAAGGTTGGGTGCAGGATGTGTCCCGTATATCGTACCTTGGCTACTTGAGCCACATGCGCCGCGTCAACAATAATCTCGATCCATCCCTCAAAATAGCAAGCCCCCATCGGCTTCATAGTCAACAATGGGGGATCATGTGTCCTTTTGAAAGCCCCGATGGTGCTGCCGTGGGTTACCTCAAGAATTTTGCACTCCTCACACAGATATCATTTGGCACAGACCCGGCCCCAATCCGTCGGTGTCTCGAAGACCTCGGGACCTTACCCTTGCGCAATACATCCGTGGCCCTTGATCTAAGTGCTTGTCGCATCTTCGTGAATGGCCTGTGGTTTGGCGTACATCGCGATCCGCCGACGCTTGTCCGACGTCTACGAAGTTTGCGTCGCACCGGCCTAATAAATGCTTTCACGTCGATCACATGGACCATCGCGGCTAACGAAATCCGTGTTCTCACGGAGGCAGGCCGGGCGTGTCGGCCCTTGATTCGCATAGGGCCTATTGGAAAAGCCGCATCCAACAACGCGTTTCAACCTATGTGGACGCCAAACATGCCTGGCTCATGGTACGATTTGATCTTTGGCACCCTTCTCGATTCTGCCCTAAAAACAAAAGAGCGTTATTATGACGAATCATACACGCCGCCAAGGAACATTCCATCTCTAGCAAACCTTTCGGACGATGCATTATGGTCTGCGCTTCAAGAACACGAAGGCGTCATCGAGTTCTTGGACATCGAAGAGGTTAATACACAACTCCTTGCCCTCAATGCTAGCGCAATCGGCCCTTTTCATACGTATGCCGAGATTCATCCGGCAACTCTCTTGTCGGTTGTAACTCAAAATATTCCGTTTTCAAACCACAATCAAGCGCCTCGCAACATTTTTCATGCGGCTCAAGCTAAACAAGCGATTGGATTGTATGCAACAAACTTTAATAAGCGTTACGATACGTCCTCTTACATTTTGCACTATCCGCAACGTGCAATCATAAATACTCGGGGTGCTCATTACACACGAGCTGTGGACATGCCAAATGGCGTGAACGTTATAGTCGCCGTTGCCACTTACACTGGTTTCAATCAAGAGGACGGAATTATCCTTAACAAGCACTCAATTGACCGCGGTCTTTTTCAGATTTCGGCATATAAAACAATGACAGCCAAAGAAGGAGCGCCGAATGATAGGACGGTTGTGCGCTTTTCCAACATCACGGATGAAAACAATGAGGCCGCGGACGCTAGCTCAGGCTCGGCTCCCATAGGTAACGTCAACTTTGCGGACTACCGATTGTTGGACAAGGAAGGCTTGGCGAAGGCGGGTTCCAAGATCCCCAAGGGCAAGAAAGCGGCCATTATCGGCCTTGTGCAAGAAGTCACTCAATATGCAGAAGAGAAGCGCGGGGTTGCAAGCGAGCTAGTGAAAAAGAAGACATTGACCAATGTATCGCGTTATAGTGATGTTCACCATTACGGGGTGGTCGACAAGGTATCTGTCGTGCACGCAGACCCTGCCGACGGCAATTCATACCGCACAGCTAAGATACGGTTTCGTAAGATACGTCGGCCGGAGCTCGGTGATAAGCACTGCATGACACCCGATCACGACGTGCTTACAACGCAGGGCTGGGTACCGATCGCAGAGGTCACTAACGACCATGAGGTGTGTAGCTTGACAAATGATGGCATCATCACATATTCGCAACCGACAGAAGTATATGCATATCAATGCGAGAATGAAGATATGTATCACATCAAAAGCCAGCAAATTGATTTAATGACAACTCTTAAACATAAAATGTATGTTAAATTACGCGGGGACACCAAGTATGGACTCTATGAAGCACACACGATTCAAGGTAAGAGAATATCGTACAAGAAGAACGGCTTGAATAAAAATGAAGATTACCACTTCATACTCCCCAGTGTTGGACATCACATTGAGAAAAATCTTGACATGGATGCTTGGTTGGAGTTTGTTGGATTTTGGATTTCGGATGGTTGGGCTTGTCACACCAGTCGGATGCGCCCCAGTCGCCATACCGCTTCTGAAGACCACGTCGTTGAAATATGTCAAGTAAATCCTGTAGACAAAGATCGACTAATACAAGTGATTCGAAATTTGGGGTATACACCTATTACAAGCACTAAAAACAAAGTGAAAGTAGCAAGCGAACAATTAGCTTCGTATTTCTTACCATTAAGTGTCGGTGCACCACACAAACGACTACCATCGTGGGTTTGGAAATTGAGCGAACGGCAATGTCATGTTTTATATGAAGGTCTTCGTAGAGGCGATGGTACCGTTACAAAAAGCAAAAGTGACATTTACTTTACCAGTTCTGTGGGATTAAAGGATGACGTGCAACGCCTTGCATTACACGCAGGCTGGTCGGCAAATGTTGTAAAACGGTATGAAGCAGGCTATGATTGTCGCTTGAGAGATGGCAGAATAATCAAAAGTAGCTTTGATTCATGGGCTGTTAATATTGTCAAGGCAAAATGTCAACCTACCGTAAACCATGGCCATGTGCATAAGCAAAAAGTTCAAGTTGAAGAATCTGTAGTGTACACTGGATCGGTGCATTGCCTAGAGGTACCGTCCCATGTCTTCTACGTTCGGCGCAATGGCAAGCCGGTGTGGACGGGCAACAGCTCGCGCCACGGCCAAAAGGGGGTCGTCGGCATGATCTTGCCTCAACAAGACATGCCCTTCACCAAGGACGGCATGGTGCCCGATGTCATCATTAATCCTCACGCCTTTCCGAGCCGCATGACGGTGGGTCATTTGGTAGAGTGTGTATTTGCTAAGCTCTGTTGCTTGCAAGGTACCATGGGCGACGGCACCGTCTTTTTGCCGTTTGATCCAAAAGACGTCCATCGGCGGCTTGAGGATCAGGGCTTTGAGGGAGCAGGGAACGAGGTTTTGTATAATGGCCGCACAGGCGAGCAAATAGCAACGGACATTTTCTTCGGCCCGACGTTTTACATGCGACTCAAGCACATGGTGGCGGACAAAATGCACGCTCGTGGAGATGGTCCCAAAGACCAACTTACACGTCAACCAACATCGGGCCGCAGCGACAATGGTGGCCTCCGCATTGGTGAGATGGAACGTGATGTTCTTCTTGCTCACGGGCTTGCGGCATTTTCAAAAGAAAGCATGATGGAACGGAGCGATAAGTATGCATATGACATATGCCGTAAGTGTGGAGTGGTTGCACATAGCATCGGGCAAGTGGCACAATGCATGTCTTGCGGTGGCGAAGATATTGCACACGTGGAAACTCCGTATGCTTTCAAACTATTGTTACAAGAGATGCAAGGCATGGGTGTTGAGTTACGTTTGCGAACTGATACTCATGATGCACCCGAAGTGAACACATTGGAAGAGGAAGACGGAGGTGATGATGAAGAATACGAAGAAGGCTACGAAGATGACTTCAGTAACTCTTCAGGTGGTGCAGAAGAAAAGCCTCGGGGTGAAGAAGGCAGCATTGACAAAAATAGTAGCAAGGACAATAGTAGGGATGATGAGATATTGCTCGACATAGAAGACGACACGACAGTAAAGGCGGGGCCAGTCGAAACAAACAAGGAGTCTATTATCCTTGATGATATTGATGATATTGATGAAATTGATGACAATAACTTGAATCCGGTTCCCGAAACGATAGACAATGGTGTAACAATTGCAAATACATCATTGCAATCAATTGGCGATTTTGCGAAAAATACGGGGACCAAAGGTAATGATGTGCCGAATGGTGCCCAAAGCGATATCAAGGTCATAAACATAACAAGTGGATGGGGCGCAAATGCATCGCGCGATGAGGTTGCGGACGATGCCGACGACACATTTAAAAAAGAGGAGGATGACGTCCAAGCATACTATTCAAGCGCTGGTGCTGATCTCGACCCTGCATTTGCAACGAATGGCTATGGGCGGTCCGCCGTTGTTCCGGACATTTCCAAACACCTTGCGTATCCGGATATCATCGATCCAAAGAATGCAAACATGATGGCGGGTGATGATTAGGGGCAAACATTGTAGCTGGAAAACAAAATGCCACGCCTTTGTAGACGTTGCAAAGAAGCCGAAACATGGATGGGGAATCGAGCGGCACATTTGCCATTGTGGTTCTCCTGATTTTAATGCTCGGGCTCGCCGGTGTCATTGTGTACCTTTATATGAGCTTCCGGACTCACAAGGATGACATGGAAAAGAGTTTTACGACTGTTGATGCAAAGGTGAAGGTGAACGAGACTAAGATCGTTGACGAAAGCACGAATCGCCTTGGCAACATTAAGTATGTAGTCGACCAAGTAAATGATGTAAATGACTCGATTTGGAACACCTACAATGCGATGGCCTCATCCAACCAGATTGCCATTAACACACTGGCATCATCCAATGTCGCCCTTGCAAATGGTATTGATGCATTCTTTCGCACATCAACCTCGGTCACTCAACAAGACCGTAAACGTGTGTGGGAGCTAACTTCGTCGAACATGGATCCACGCCTTGATGTTATTCGCAATGTTACTCTCACGGGCGGCATGACAGCTTTAGACCTCAAACCTCCAAGTGCCGGTCAAGCACAATCAGTGAAGGCCCGGTTTTGTGGTGCAGGTGCGGGAGCTCCGTGCATATCATTCCCTGACGACAACGGCGACACTTACCTCACCTCATTCAGCTCCGGGCGCTCCATCATTCTTGACTCACCTGTAAATGTCAAGGGTGACATGACGCTCACAGGGACAAATGGAGCTACCACACCCCGCAAGATAACGTCTGCCAACGGCATTGTTTTCGATTCAACATTGGGCATCAAAGCAGATCCCATTACGGATACAGCCCTCAATGTGAGTAGCACGGCTGCCGGCATAAACAACCTCATAAAGGCGGGTAACATCACCATCACCAAAGCGGGAGAGTTGCAAATAACAAAAATATGGCCAGGCACCAATATCTCTGCATCAGCAACCATTTCCATGGATACGAATGGCAGGCTACTTATCACAGCGCCAACAGGCATGGAGATCAAGGGCCCCTTAAATGTATCGGGTACTGCCACGATGAACGGTGTCGCTCTCCAAACAGTAACTCAAGATGCCCAGCCGATGGGTGGGTGAGACGTGCTCACTGCAGTGCCGCTCACAACAAGCCGCTCACAAATTGTACTTTTTCAGACCAAGGTAGAAATGGAAGGCAACCCGTTTTTTGTACCTGTACTAGTAAAGAGAGAGACACTTAGAGGATGAATGAAAGTGTCGCAACTTGTCCAACTTCGAGTATATGGATTGCTATCGGGTGGATCGTCATGCTCTTGCTCCTTATGGCCCTCCTATTCCCGACGTCACTAATTCGGAACAAGGAAGCCTTTGCAGTCCTAGCGCGGATGCCAGGCGCCGATATGGCCGAAATGGCCCCTTCGGCATTTTGTGACTACCAAACATTGTTCGAAATGTCGGGTGCTGATCATCGTGGTCCGTTATTATACAGGTCATGCATGGGTCTTGCTGATCCAGCCCGCAATTTTGAGAAACGCATGGATTCTTACATTAAGACTCTTGGCTACCTTGTGAGCAAGCAAACTTTGCAAACCAACGACACTAAAGATGTTATTCAACGTATGCATGCAGCACTTGAAACGATAAGAACCGCGAATGGGCAACACCATAAGTTGCAAGGCCCGATCTATGCAATGGTTCTTCAAGCGCCTTATTACAGGGACGAGCGCACCGGCATTCCGGGCAATCATAGCAATATAACGGTGCAACCCTTCAACGTCATGGAGTACAAATACTCTGCAAGTGTTATCCTTAAAAATCTTGTGGAAGGATCTAGCATTCACAACATGGATGCACCAGAGCCGGGCATATTTTTCTTGGTTTACCTTTTATGCCCAATGTACGACCCGAGCAACCGCTTTCGCATACTTTCAAAAGAGGCGCGGGCTCAAGGCATCCGTGATTGCTTACTGCCATTTCTTCAGAACACGACGAATGAAAAGATGTGCAAGATCAAGTGCGCCAAAAATGATCTTTTGCGTTGTGGCTGTTTAAACCGCACAAAGCCATATGATGCAAAGTGCCTTGGTCCCAAAGGTAAGGGAGATCGGCAGAAAAAAGATTTCACGACCTATGGAATCATATATCGCATAAATGAGCGGGATGCAAGCATGAGCGACATGTTTGACGATGCTGCTTATCACACCGACGCATGCACGGGCAAGATCTAATTTGAATACTTTCTCTTTTTTGCGCGTTGCTTATAGAATGGCAAACCTTGACAACATAACACGTGAACAATGCAAAAGTTGGCTTCGCGAGCCGACACGTAACCCATTGACCAATCGAGCGATCGACATTGGGAAAACAACGTACAGACGGATAGTTCAGCTATGCAAGGACAAGCACAACATTGAGCTGTTAACAATGGAAAATAGGCCGTTTGATGTGCCGAAGGACCAACTTTTTGAGTTCATGAAGACAAAGTTCATTTTGCAAGCACGCACTTTGGTAAATGCTTGTGACTTTTATGGGTTTATAACAAATAGTTTTGTTTTAATTGCTCGTAAACTTTTCCAATTAGGAACGCAAACCCTCAAACACAACATGGTTCGTCCAGAACAAAGGGAATCCCTTGAACGTCTTGTAAGTGAGCTCGGTAGAATATCAGCCGAATCGTATCCAATTAGAAGAACCGGCTGGCTTTCGCAAGGTGTCAGTACATACATCAAAAGCTCCATAGACACTGCCCTAAAGGACCTATTGTTTGGACATCAATTGGAAATCGATGTCCCAAGTCTTAAAGGTCACATTGAGGCTCTAGAGTTTAATGTTTCTGTTGAAAAACATACGTCGCCTATTGACGTCAAAAGCATTATGCTCAAGTATAAATCATTGATTGAACTTCAAAAAGAAGTAGAACTTCAACGAATTGAAATCAAATCTGCGCATTTTACCATACCTTCCTCGCACCCGCATTCTTTGCCACAATCAATAAGCCAAGAGAAGGTGCGGCAAGTAAAGCGTAAAAAAGTTATAACTGACCCAGATGAGTTTTTCCCTTGGGAGGTGACAATCGACAATGTGCAAACGGACAGAAGTAATTTTCGGTCGCATGCAAAAATGTCTGCGATGAGCACCTTGCCGAAAGTTGAAGCAGAGGATACCCCTCTACCACCATTGTCACCAGCAAAAAGAACAAAGATCTTAAAAGAGCTAAAAGAAGCATGTACGGTAATGAAAGACGCTTTCACGTTACAAAGATTTGACAGAATGACAAAGAAACAGTTGCAATTGATTGTGCGCATTGGAGAAAAGCGGGGACAACAACAGTGCTATTATGTGCGCAACATCTATCAAATGTGGGCAAATGCAAGCAAAGAAGATAAGCGATTTGTTGATCCACTCACCCGCAATAGTTTATCGCCCTCTGAAAAGGACGATATTATGAGAAAGATCAGATACCTCAATCCAAAGGCCGGGGACCCTCGCAATGTGCGGGTTCAAAAGGACCCGAAACTTCTATTGACCGTCCGGCAAGAAGGCGACTTCTATCACATTCATATTGCAAGAAAAGTGGGTTCATATACCGTCATTCTTTATGACTTGGGCTATGTTCCCGCGACAATCGAAAGCAATGATGTTAACGGTGATGCAAACGGCACATCTGCGGCAATAATTTCTATGATTCAAGAGCTATTCGACAAAGGACGCCTGTTACGCACCAATTTCATACCTTATACATGTTGTAAAGTACATTTGGGTCGCGATATCAAATATTGGACCGCACCAAGCTCGGGCGATGAGTTTGTCCGCGGAATCAATTTGAAGAAGTTCCGCAATATGGCAACAGAGTTGTATCAGTATTTGTAACTTTCTAATGTAGAAGCGCCAGCCATGAATGTTGAAAAGATTCTATCTGGACTCAACATTCTTAATATTTTGCTGTACATCTTTGGCGTCACAATGCTTGTGCACATCGGCTTACTCATTTTCACTCGTTTTGAGAGAACTATCACAATCGACAGCACAAACACATTTGGCAGTGGAGGGGTGCGCCATGTGCGTGTGAACAACATGGTTACCGACAAAGAAGGCCGCACATACATGATCCGCAATGTTCTCTTGCTTTTGCACTTCCGTGCGGCTGAGGTCCAAGCCAAGTTGAAAACAGGTCAGACATACACTGTGCGCGGCTATGGTGTACGCGTGCCATTTTTGGGCATGTATCCTACAATTACGACGGTTGATGCCCGTTAATTGATGGCAAAAACAAGGTCACATGTGTGCTTAGCACCCTATGTCATCGTCATCATCCTCCATTATGGGGTCACTCGCTGGTCGTTTTGTGCGTGGCCTTTTAACCCCCGGCTCTTTCGTTTTATACCCTTCCCATGGTGGCATGCCCATGTCAACACGCTCGCGAGCGATGTTCAGTTCACTTACGAAAGAAGTGATAATTGGCATGCAAACATTTTCCCAATGTACAGGATCGAACGGCACCTCAATTATATCAATGCGTTGAAGCTTCCATGGCATTACACGCACGATCTCAACATCAACGTTGTTTTTCATTTGACTCACGGCCTCGTCATGAGCCCACATGATAGCCTCTTTTGGCGTAAGTGACTCGTCCGAGTAGATTGAAAAGCGCTCTTGGGTGCTTGCACGTACAAGGCGAACCGTCACTCCTGCATCCGGTGTCGGCAAATCGGGCATTGTCTCGAGCTCCTCTGGTTCGACAATTACGATCTTGGCTTCGATGTAGTCTGTGCAGCTTAAGCCTAGCGTCGACATCTGGCCCTGCATCTGCATGTAGTAGTGTTCGGGCACTTCGCCCTTGAGCTCACGTTGTGCAGGGCACTTAACCTCAATGTTGCGCCCCCACTCCGTGACCGAGTCAGGAGATGCCCCAAAGCCTGGAATTGTTGGATGCGTCATCAGACCAAGGTCATGTATAACAACATTTTGACGACGTGCCCGGTAGCAACGAAGAGCCATTTCCTCAAAGATGACGCCATGGTCAATAATGGCCATGGCGAATGGGCTCATGACATCTGAAAGGAGACCGATCTTCTTTAGGATCAGCTGCTCCTTGTTACCGAACTTGCCCCGGTTGCCTGCCGTTGCGATGTCGCTCGCCGTGAGACCCTGTCTGCGTGCCAAGTACCATGGTGCTGTGCGTTGAGCTATGCTTCCCTGTCCGCATAGCCACTCCACATGCTTGCGCTCCTCGTAGAGCCGTTGTGTTTCTATAGCTATTGCATTCGGACAAGCAACTGTTGCCATGACATTGCTGAGATAGGCCGCAAACTTAGATGGCTTGGTGCGCTCAAACGTCTTTGGAAATGCGGCCTTAAATGCACGCAAATGCACTTCGATGGCACGCATTAGTGCCATATCAGGTGGGCTACCCCCTTCGTTAGCATCCATTGTCACACTTACACATGCTAATGCACTAGTCTCTAAATGCCCTTGAACTTCTTTGCATGTGCCTTTTTCTCTTGGTCGCGTTTGAAGTCGTTGAACCGGCGCACCACCGATGAAATTGCGAAGTCGAGCTTTGGTTCGGACTGTGGATGTTCGGACTTGATTGTTGTGGTCTCTTTCAGAACACGAGCTGCACGAGCCGACACTATGCGCTTCACTGGTTCCGCGGGGTCTGGCGAATGTCCCGCGTGTACTCGTAGTTTTTGCGATGCCGACGTGAACCAAGCCTCGATGGAGGCCATGAACATGTCGGATGCCATTTGCACCTTTCCGTTTCACAATCATGTGTGTGACGCCTTTATGTGCAGAAACAAAGTCTTGATTGACATCCTTTTTTAGGCAAGACCGATCACACGGATCGGTCGATTGTCATTGCTTTCAAGGGCAACGCCGTCGTCCCATATATCTAGGCATTGGATGGCACCACCCTCAAATACGCGCGACATGCCTGTGTCTACAAACCATATGTTCTCGATGGTAGATGTTGCAATCCCATCAAGCATGGGATTGTGTCCGACAACAAGGCGCCGCGCCGTCATGCCACCCACAACATTTTCAAGGTGACCTAGTAGTTTGGGTAACATGGAGATTGGATACGATTGGTCGAGGCATTGCCGAGTCCATACGATACCCTCGCCATCTATGAACAACTTTTGAAAGGCCTCCGCATCATGCGGGTTTAACCGTATCCCAAGGAGAAAGAGCCGTGCAATGCGGTTAATAGATGCGAATGGGTGAATGCGCCCTCCGTCGGCATCCCCTTGTTCCAAATGACTTGGAAGCAAACCTGCATGACATAGTACAGTTGACCCTATTTGCACTACCACCGGCCGTTCGGAAAGTATGCGGGCCATGTATTGCCCTGGCGCAAATGTGGCGGCACGCACCTTGGGGCCGCCCAACATGGCCAACGATTTTGGTGATACATAGCTAAAGTCACCAAAAACATTCAAGAACTCGTGGTTGCCCAAAAGACTGATCACGCGACCTCCATGCCGCTGGGCCTCGCGATCAAGATTGCGCATGAAGAAAAGAACTTGGACATCGGCCGTGGCCTCCCATTCTGTATTTGAGCCATCGGGCCCCCGAACACGACTGTCAAGTTGATCGCCCACCTGGACCAACCATGTGTCTTTCGGAGTTGCAGTCCACTGCAAGTGCTCATTGATGATGCCAATCCTACGCAACAAGGTCGATAAACGTTCCAAGTCACCATGGACGTCGCCTATTACCATAAGCCGCTTACGGGCTGGGAAGACTGCATCAAAAGCATGAGTCGACAATGCCGTCATGGAATACAATCCACCGTTACCTAAAAAATGGAGTTAAAAATGGACACAAAGTTGCGCATTAAGTTGAACGCAACCACTTACTACAAAATATACTCATAATCTCTAAATGGCTGCGTTCTGCATTGACGAGTGCGGTCGCGGATGTCTATGGGGGCCTGTTGTTGCAGCGACAGTTGTGTTGCCGCCGACGTGCCCCGAGAATAACCCATTGTGGAACAAGATCCGCGACAGCAAGAAAGTCTCAGAAAAGCAAAGGCCCATCCTAGCCGAGTACATCAAGAGAATTGCGTTGACGTATGGCATTGGCTACGTGAGCGCCGCCGATGTCGATCGCCACAACATCTTGCAAGCGACCATGCGCGCCATGCACCTTGCCCTCGATCACGCATGGCGGCGTTGGGAAGTGATGCATCCTAATGAGGCGCATCCGGGCATGATTTGGGTTGACGGCGATACATTCAACCCGTATACACCTCCGGGTGCCGATGCAGAAGTCCTCGATTACGAGATGTTTCCGCACGGCGATGCAAATGTACATGGCATTGCTGCGGCATCCATCGTTGCAAAAGCAGACCGCGATGCTTGGGTCGTTGCTCAAGCCGCCGAGGACCCCACTTTGGCTCCTTATCAACTCAACAAAAACAAGGGATATGGCACAGCTGTACACATGCGCGCGCTGAGAGACGTGGGCCCGCACACACTGCATCGCTACACATTTGCACCAGTGCGGGCTGCTGCAGGATCGGGCGATCTTGTCTGATTAAGTAGTAGAAGAAGCTCTGGTCAACGCCGCTCCTTTTTGTCATTTTCGCATAAATGTCCCGACGCATAACACGACGTATGGCGGCCGAAATGGCGGCTTCAAATCCGGCTCCGTCACCCTCTTCTTCGTCGGCCTCGTCATCTTCTTCTGCCGATGCAGCAGCTCGTGCTGAGGCTCGTGCAGAGGCTCGTGCTCTGGCCGTTGCTACTACTGCGCGTAAGAAAGAGGCCGCCGCGGCCAAGCGCCAGGCCGAAGAGGACGCCAAGGCCGCGAAGGCCGCCGAGTTCGCAGCGCTCATAGCGAGCCCGACGGTGACCGGTCCGCAGCTCGACGCCCACATGATGGGCAAGCCGAACGACATGTGGAACTACAAGAAGCATTGGCGCGCGGCCATGCACAAGTGGATCGAGCGCGCGCAATGGGGCCCGATCTTCTGGTACTTGAATATTTGGCTCAAGGCCGACGGCTTCGGAGGCATGCCGTTCCTCGAAGACATCCTCGATAAGATGCGCGACGCCCAACCCGAGGGCCTGTTTCGCTCGAGCGAGATGTGGACGCAGCTGCGCACCTTCGTACAAGATGTGGGCGTGCCTTGGTGGGAAAATCACGTCAAGTCGTCCATACTCGATGTTGCCTACACAACACAGTTATTCAAGCACAACTGGCCCGGCGTCACGCTTGTCCTACTTCAATCGCTCAGAGGGCGCGGCCGCGACACAGCACCCTCGGCCGCCGAGGTGACGTTGTACACCGAGGCCGCCAAGTACGTTTACCGGAAGAACATCAGGATACTTCAATTCAACTTGACATCTACTGCCAATACCATCAGTCAAGTGGCGGTGTTCGATACGACCGTCAGTCCCAATGCTCATGCCAGGTCCCTCTTAGTGGCATTGATCATGGAGCGCCCCGATTCCCCGCCGCTCGTGGTGACGCCGGACCACTATACGACCCTGACCCAACTGCTGACCAAGTACATCAGCATGGGCGAGCAAGGTCGACCCGTCATCGACGCCTTTCTATTCAAGTTCGACATGGGGCGCACCGAGAACAAGCTGTTCCTGCAGCACATGTTCCTCGTGGTCATCAGCAGCAATCGTGCCATCTTCCATAACTCGAGCGCCGCTTCGCAAAAGCTGTATCTCCAAATGATCGAGCTCTTCGTGCGCGAGTACCGCATCAACATCAACAACCTCTACGTCGACATGGACGCCACTGAGCAGGGCACCTTGACGGCCCTCATAAACCAGACGGCCCTGGGCAACGATCCGCTCGCGAACCCGAGCCGCTGGATGTCGAAGAATCTGCCGCTCGTGGCCCTGGCCATCATGTACGGCAACAAGAAGGCGCTGCTCTTCCTTGTTTCGCTGGGGGCCACAGTGAAGCGGTGTGCCTTTACGCTGGCCGATCTGACCACGGACCCCGCAATCCACAAGGTGTTGTTGGCCGACGCCAACGCCACGAAGATCCAAAGGGCATACCAGCGCCATATGTATGCTCCGGAGCACGCAACACAATCTACCCGGCAAGCGGTTTGGGATCGCAAAATTAGATTGGATACTACTTCTTAACCGGTTGTGCAATTAATCGTGATGCCATTTCATGTGCCGAACCTATGCTCTCTTCAAAGCTTACATTGTTGAAAATGCCCTTAATGATAAAGTAGATGCCAGAGAAAACAACAATGACGGCCATCATGATAAATAGCGTATCAATAATGCGCATGGATGTTCTCTGTAAGATTCTACCGTCGTCGAGAGCAGGGGCCCCTGGAATATATGCTTCGGGATAGTCCATGCCTTCGGAGTCAAGCTCGGTAGACAAACTATCTTTTTCCTTGAGCGAAATACGCTCAACATCACTTCTTGCAAAACACAGACTTGGTTTGCCAATAATATTAGCCCGATCGCTATCCTCTTTTTCACAAAAAGTTAAATGGCAGGCTTGCTTAAGTACCTTGTATCGGTTACGCACATCTTTTTCAATCTTATCCATAGCCATTGTTGGGTAAAGTAGCTTCAATGTCTTGCGCATATTACTTATGTATTGGCCTTCGGCAGTTTGCCCATTCCGGTGAATGTTCTCACAAATACGATAGGCTTCTGTTAGGCGTTCAATTGTGTCTACGCGATTCTTGCATGCCTTTTCCATATTATCAGAGTGCTTATTAAGGTTTTCTAGGCCTATCATTGAGTTTGCGATGATCATGGCTGCACCCTCGCTTGCGGCCATTTCCAACGCTTTGGATCCATTTGTTGCAAATGTGGGATAGTGAGACAAATACTCGTCACCAAGCTCGGGCAACTTAACACTAAGTCGCTTTATCCATGCCAAGTTGCAAAAGTCACTGTCACTTCCATACTTTCCCCCGAGGTACTCTGTCTTGTCGACGCACTTTGTAACATCCGATTTCCCACGATCTTTGCCCGTCAGAGGGTCTACGCCATACCCGGGCAGTGTGTTTACAGGACAAGGTTGATGACATACACCATTTATTTTTTCATAGCGATTCTTGAGTCCGTAGTTTGGGAGCGTGAACCAATCGTGCCATTGCTCGTCACACATGTCCTCGCGACGGCGCATTATATTTTGGACAGGCTTGCGACACTCGCCAGTGGCGGGCTCAAAAGTGAATCCGGGTGGACATTCGCCGTCCGGGCGACCACATGCATTACTTTGTTTAGGAATGAGACCTGGTGACATCAGGCTACACAAGGGTTGTGCACGCTCTTTGTTTTGAAAGTCATCAGGTTTGTTTTCCTTGCACAAGCTATATGTTCTTTTTGCATCATCCTTTGTGGCCCCTGAAAAGGTTCGTATTTGTTTGGAGTTGGTTCCACGGTAATATTTGTCGGCATCGAATAACCCAATGCCTTTAGCTGTTTCAATGGAGCACACCTCTGCGGCTCGAATGGAACTGAAGGCATCTCGATCGTCATTGAGGATCTGGAATGTGCCGGACGTCATTCCACTTGTCACTCCTCTCACTTACCATAGTTGAAGAGATTTGAGATTTGACACCACCGCTACCTGAGAATTACCTTGCACACTTTCCTTTCGCGCAATTGACGTTTTCTACCTCGCTCCAATCATCAAGTGCTGAGTCACGGTGGCGAAAGCGCTCACCATAGGTTTTGGGCTGCACGTCGAGAACGGAACATGTGAGGCCGTTATCTTGAAGGAAGGGCAATTTAAGCTTTTTGCGGTCGGATTTGTAATGTGCTGCATTGCAGTCGGGATTCATAACTCCATCGTCCATTTTGAGGGGAATAACAATGGTGCTATATTTCTCCAAGATGGTGCGAAGTGCGGGAGGGAGCCGCGCCCACTCGGGGTTGTTTTGGGACATTGGGAGCACCCATTCAATATTGGGTGCCAAGCGCATATCAGCACACACATTACGTGCGTCTTTGGGTCCGCTCAATCCATGGCGGCCATGGAGTTCTACATAGGTGCCATTGTCACATCGACCGAGAGGGTAAGCCTTTCGGGGCTGAACCATGGTGTAATTGTCAGCATCATATGCCCTAAACTCGTCCATAGATGCCATGAAACCGCCACCACCCGGTGTTGAACTAGTAAATGGCAACGTGAAGGGACCGAAGCTTCTCTTGCAGCCATGGCTTGAAAACTTGCAACGGTTACGATGTTGTGTTCGGTGGCGTCGAGGGAAGTTGAATCTTTGTTTTCGAAGATACATAATTATAAGGATTAAGAAAATAATGAATATAATGTATTTCATGATGACGGTGACAGTTGGAGAGTTGAAAACGGTGTTAAAACCATCGATGATGCCTTGGTAGCGGCGATTGCTCGCCAAGGCATCGGCAGCTCGATGAGTTTGATATTTTTCAAGAAGCCCCGTCGTTTCTGCAATTGATGGTTTCTCGATCCCCCCTTTTCCGAAAGCATCCATTGCCCCTTGAGCTTTGGCAATGTATGGACTCGCTTTTTTCCCAATCCCTCCTTTTCCGAGAGCCGACATAAGTGGTCCCGCCATGGTTGCAGCCCTTAATGCAAGGGCAGCCATTTCGCAGCGCTTATCCACCTCCTATATAGTGTTGACATATAGTGCCAATAATGACCGCGCTTGGGTTGAAGCGAAGTTATCATGTGCACAATTATAGATAGGGAGTAAGAGCAAAATGAAAAATAAGACAAAGTTGATAATTTGTCTCATTGTTGCAATTGTGGCATTTTACGTTTCATTTTACTTCCGACCGCCAAAAGCACGAGCAATTTTACAAACAAGCCTAGCCCGCATAAAGCTTGACATATTTCAACAACGCCAACCGCTCATTTTTGAGGATCGGGTGTCATCGATAGCCGATCTTGAAAAGGCATGGTTCCGATGGAATCCAAAGGTTGAATGGTACACAGGAACACCGGAAGTTTGGATGTGCAACAAGCATAAATACCTATTTCTACAACCACAAGAAGACACCGAGATCCTCATTCTTCATGCAGCAGGCAAACGCACGATTGATGGCTCGCCTGCGCCAGAGGAGACTTTGACGGCCATACCATTGGCGGCACATCAAGTAGTTTGTCTGCCTTTTCGCACGATGTACCACTTGGCATCAGACAAAATCACGCTCATGGCAGTGCACGATTGGATCACCCTAGGCTTGAGGAACATTGTCTCATTTTGAAGAGTTATGTGTTGTTTGTATAAATGGACGGCGGCCGCAAACGAGTTGTGCGATCATATGCGTATTACGCAGATGCATGCAAGGAGAAGGGCATTCCTTTAACATACGAGCGAAAGTCAAAGAGCCACGATCGTGGGGAAGCCAAGACAAAGGAGGCATTGCGAAGGTGCCTATACCAAAAAGAACGGGACTTGGCTCCGAAGGCGGTTGTTGATGTTGTTAAAATGGCAACCAATGCCGTGTATAGCCCGATCATGAAAGCAAATCCATTGTTCAGCAACCGCATTTCCTCCCCCATTTCGTCGTTGGGATCTACTCCAAACAAGTCTAAAAAAAAGGTATATGATAACCTTGCGTATGAGATGATGCAAAGAAACCCAATATTTGAGAAAACAGGTAAGGGCAAAGTTAATTAGTGTTTCTAATCAACCTCATCCACAATCGGTTCGCTCGGCATGGCAGAACCGCCAGGTGCCTGATACATCTTGGCCGTGATCGGATTTAGCTTATCCTCTACCTCCTTCTTTTTCTTCTCAAACTCCTCAAGTGGTGTTGAGTTTGCATCGTGGCTGTCGAGCCAAGCAATGGCATCCGCGACGATTGGCTCCGCATCCTTCCATGCAGCCTCTTTCTCGGGCGTCGACTCGCCTCCATCAACACCCTTATAGGCATTGCGGGCACCGTAAACAAAGGCCTCTAGGCTCGCCTTGGCATCCACACACTTGCGCATCGCCTCATCTTGCTCCTTGAACTTTTCGGCCGAGGAGACCATGCGCTCAATGTCCTCCTTGCTCAGACGACCCTTGTCATTGGTGATGGTGATCTTGTGCGACTTGCCGGTGCCCTTCTCGACAGCGCCCACGTTCATGATACCGTTGGCGTCGATGTCGAAGGAGACCTCGATCTGAGGCACGCCGCGCGGTGCAGGTGGGATGCCATTGAGGTCAAACTTACCTAGGTTGTTATTATCCTTTGTGAATGTGCGCTCACCCTCGTATACTTGGATGGTCACGGCCGGCTGGTTGTCCGAGTACGTGCTGAATACTTGCGACTTCTTGGTCGGGATGGTCGTGTTCCGTGGGATCAGTGTGGTCATAACACCGCCGGCTGTCTCGATGCCGAGGCTCAAAGGGCACACATCGAGCAGAACCATGCTCTTGGTGCGCTCGCTGTCGTGGCCGGCGAGGATGGCTGCTTGCACAGCGGCGCCGTAGGCCACTGCCTCGTCGGGGTTGATGCTCTTGCATAGCTCTTTACCGTTGAAGTACTCCGACAGAAGTGCCTGGATCTTGGGAATGCGGGTCGAGCCGCCCACGAGGACCACGTCGTCGATCGAGCTCTTGTCGGCCTTGGCGTCGCGAAGGACCTTGTCCAGGGGAGCTAGAGTGTCGCGGAAGATGTCGGAACATAGCTCCTCGAAGCGGGCACGAGTGATGCTGCTGTAAAAGTCGATGCCTTCGTGCAGGGTGTCGAGTTCAATCGATGCTGTGGTGCTGGAAGAGAGTGTGCGCTTGACACGCTCACATGCTGCCTTTAGGCGTTTTAGAGCACGAGGGCTGGTTGTTACGTCTTTTCCACCGTGCTTGCGCTTGAACTCTTTGGTAAAATGGTCGACAAGGCGGTTGTCAATGTCCTCGCCGCCCAGGTGGACGTTGCCGCCCGTGGCGCGCACCTCGAAGATGCCGCCGTCAATAGTTAGTAGAGAAACGTCGTGTGTGCCCACACATTGTTATCGCTAGGCTCTTTATCCGCTTAGGTTGCCCCGTCCAGGCCGCCCTCGCCCTGTGGTCGATTCCACAAGTAGCTTCTTACGCTTTCACGTAAGGTCAGACTATATCTTCATTAGTTATTTGTTCTAAGGATTGAGACCATGTGTCAGGCATGATAAGTATCAACCTTCATATTTTGTCTCACACAACATGTCTCTTTTTCCTTAAATAACTAATGCCCGGTGCTCGTGGCCCATTCACCGTAGGTCTTTAGGGACCCTTAGGCTACTAGGACTAGTCGTTGAACCTTCCGCTCCTTTCAGAGACGGCTCGGCTGCTGATTGCCCAATCCTACACGCTTCTTAAAACCGTCACGCTCGCCGTTGCCGGCCACGTTGTGGTGTTGTAGGCTCTAAGGGGTTTCCAGCAGTTCTCCGG
>Ga0209354_10000125_pt1 | contig 37256 bp, 36 predicted proteins | sample LauGreSpBDMM15DD_2_FD_187562 | JGI IMG/M metagenome (GOLD analysis project Ga0209354, IMG submission 187562) | Freshwater lake microbial communities from Lake Michigan, USA - Sp13.BD.MM15.DD (SPAdes) (version 2) | ecosystem: Environmental > Aquatic > Freshwater > Lake | place: Lake Michigan...
TAGAGGAAAAATATCCGCAGCACGAATTCGCTATTATTATGGGAAGTGATGGTTTTATAAATATTGCACGCTGGAAAAATGCTGACGTTCTATTAAAAAAATATTCTTTTTATGTGTATCTACGTCCGGGCTTTGAAACCATTGACACAGTTGGAGCTAACGTTACAATATTAAATGCACCACTTTTAAATATTTCGGCAACAGGAATTAGAGATAATATTAAAGACCAAAAAACAATTCGTTATTTGGTTCCAGAAAATGTTAGAAAAGAAATAGAAGACCATCATTACTACAAATAAAAAAGCCTCGCTATAATTTTGCGAGGCTTTTTATTAATACGTTTTTCTGTTAATAGAAAGTAGAGCGGTTATCTGTAATTTTTGCAGATTTCTTAATCGCTTCAAAGCCTCTAAATATATTTGATTGAACCGCTTGCAATAAGGCAGATGAAATAGCGGCAGGATCTTGCATAGAAGCAGCAGCACCAATACTTTCAGGCTTTACAGCAAATACACCCGCAGTACCTTCAATAGCTGCAGTGTTTTTTCCAATAAGTGATTTATTGAATGCAGCTCCAACAACTTTTGGTTCTGCGCCTAAACCCGGTACAAATGGAGAAGCAAAACTTAAGCTATCAACACGTTGTGCTGGGAAACCAGAACTCTTTACGAAATCTTCAAGTGTAGATCCCTTGAATTTAGAAGCAATAATTTGCTTCGCTTTTAACTCGTTTCTAACAAGTCCTTCTACAAGTGGTTTTGCTTCTGCGGCACTCATAGTTCCTTTCTCACCTATCGAAGTGATTATAGCAACAATATACGCATCTCCGATTTCAGTTGGTTCAGAAACGGCACCAACCTTATTGTCATAAACCCAGCGTACTGTTTCTCTGCTTTTGCCTAATCCGGTAATCGTGAAATCGTTTTTCTTGATATCTACACCATTTAAAATTTGTAGGTTATTCTTTAAAGCATTTTGCTCAAAATCTTTTTTAGACTTAGCGTTTGCAACAAAAGAAGAAGCTGCGGTTGAGGCTGCAGTTACTGTTTCATTACTAGCAACAAGTGTTTTAGATAAGTATGCAATTTTATATGCAGGTGCAAAATTTTTCTGATCTAAAACTTCTGTATAGTGATAACCGAATTCAGATTTTACAACATCTTTTGTACCCTTTGGTTTATCAAAGGAAAAATCATTAAAAGCGCCTACCATTTGACCTTGCGCAAAATAATCATAAACTCCGCCCTTTTCTTTACTTCCAGCGTCATCAGAATACTTTTGAACGAGCGCATTAAAATCTGCACCGCCAGCAACAGCATACTTAATTGAGTCTGCTAATTTTTTTGCTAAACTGTCGGGTCTAATTTGTTGACCAGAACGCGGGTCTACAGTACCAATTAAAATGTGACGAACTTTTGAACTATCTGGCCAATTTTTAACACCAACCATTTTGGCTAAAACATAAGCATTACCATCAACATAAGGTCCATAAACAGTACCAGTAGGAATTTTAACAAGCGTGTCTTTGTTAGACTGTTGCATTCTGTTCTTACTAAAATATCCATCATAATAAGGCAAATCACTTCCTACTCTATTTAAAAAACTACCATTATCAGAGGCTGCGGTAAAATCTTGTTTTTGTGCTAGCACTTCATTTAAAACAGATGCGCTATCTGCGCTACTTGGTATAGCACTAAAAGAAACATAAGCGATAGATCTAGTTTCTTCTTCTTTTTTGTATGCAGACGCATGTGCTTTAACATAAGCAGTGATATCATTATCTGTAACCTTAACAGTACTATCAGCAATACTTGCATAAGGAACGAACACTACAGAAGCACTTGCTATTTGATTGTTATCAGTAGTTTGTTTTTCTACCATCCACTTTGGAACATACGCAGATTTTTGAAGTAACACACTATATTTATTACGTAACGATTGTTCTAAAATAGGTTGAATGTAAACCTGATTGATCATTTTGATTTGATCAGCGTTTTTGCTTTTTTTAATTTGAGCAAATGCTTTTTTAGCATCTTCCACTTTAAATAAGCCTGTTGCAGGATCTGTGAACTCTTGCTTTAATGGAGAATTTTCAGAAAATAAAATATCACTTAATTCTTTAGCTGTTACTTGTAAACCAAGCTTAGCACATTCCGCTTCAATTAATAAACGGTCTACTTCTTGATTCCATAAAGAACCAATGAGCTGATCTCTTTGTGCACCTTGGCTAGCATACATTTTTTCTTGCATGGCTAACTTTTCTTCAAAAGCTGCTCTTTCTAATTTTTGGCCATTAACTTGTCCAATGGTTGTTGTATTTGAAAAAGAGCTTCCGCCCCTACCAACACCATCTTGTAATATAAAAGCAATTAAGGCTACAGCGATAATAGTAAAAATAATCCACGTGCCTCTGTCACGAATACTTTGAATAACAGACATAAAAACAAATTATAATAAATAAAATAACCGGCAAATTACCGGACGGCAAAAATAAGGTATTGCTGGCTTATTTCTATCCACAAACTAAGGGTTAATAAGTAGTATTTTAGGTGGAAAACCGACCTTTTTAAAGATTTTAATGTGTAAAGAAGTAGAATAAGTAAGAGCGTAAATGGTTATTTAGGGGTAATCAGCTAAAATGAACCCAATTTACACCCAGTTAATTAACAGTTTACAAAAGGTGGATACTAAATTTTTTATCATATAATAACCTTTTCTAAAAAAGTATAAAATGGTTATAAAACGAATAAAGCATCGATTTAAAATGTTTATTAAACTGTGTATTAAAGTGGATAACCTGTTAACACTAAAAATATAAGTATGTGTATAAGAAGTTTATTAAGATATTAACACCCGTAATAGTAATAGTTTATTTAAATAAAAAGGTATTAAATCTATTATTATGGTAATTATTAACACACATTTTTTAAAAAAAATTAGATTCAAAAAAATCAATTGCTTCTTGTAATTTCAATCTCATGAAAATATTAAAATTTGTATTTGTCTTTTTGATTCTGTCTTACACAGCAAAAGCGCAACCTACTCAAAAACCTCCATTGCATGGAAAAAATTGGATGGCCATTACTGGTAAACCACTTGCTGCAACGGCTGGTTCTATTATTTTTAACAAAGGTGGAAACGCTGTAGATGCTGCCTGTGCTATGTTAGCAGCCACTTGTACGATGTGGGATGTGTTAAGTTGGGGTGGTGAAACACAGGCATTAATTTATAATCCAAAAACAAAACAAGTTATTGCCATATCCGCCATGGGCGTGGCTCCTACGGGTGCAACACCAGAATTTTTCAAAAATAAAGGGATGAATTATCCCCCAGAATTTGGTCCATTAGCAGCAACTACACCAGGTACACCGGGTGGAATTTGTTTTATGCTTGCAGAGTATGGAACGATGCGTTTAGAAGAAGTTTTAAAACCAGCGATGCAACTTGCTGCTGGTTATCCAATTGATGCGCAAACAGCAAATAGTATTGAACGAGGTAAACAAAGAATTAAAGATTGGCCTTATAGTAAAAAAGTTTTATTACCTCATTTAGGAGAAAAAAGAGAAGCGCCGGAAGCAGGAGAAATTTTTATTCAAAAAGATTTACTAGTTACTTTACAAAAATTAGTAGACGCAGAAAAACAAGCACTTAAAAAAGGTAAATCTAGAAAGGAAGCGATTTATGCAGCGTATGATCGTTTTTACAAAGGTGAAATTGCCCAGGAATTTGTGCGTGGTTCAAAGGAGCAAGGTGGACTCATAACACTTCAAGATTTAGCTAACTGGAAACCTATTGTTGAAACACCTTTACAAATTAATTATAAAGGTATTGACGTTTATAAACTACAATCTTGGACACAAGGGCCTAGTATGTTACAGTCTTTAAATATTTTAGAAAATTATGACTTAAAATCGATGGGTTATAATTCACCAACCTATATACATACCGTATATCAGGCTATGAATTTAAGTTTTGCAGACCGCGATTTTTACTATGGCGATCCTGTATTTTCTAAACATATACCTATAAAAGGCTTACTCAGTAAGGATTACGCTAAAAAAAGAGCTTCAGAAATACCAACGCGTTTTAATAATCCAAATACAGCACCGGGGGATCCTTATCCTTTTGAAGGAAAAGAAAACCCTTATTTAAATTTATTACAACAAAGAGCAGCACTCTATAGTAGCGACACAGCAACTAGAAAAACAGGGGTATTACCGAGCCATGACGGCACAGAAATAGCTAAAAATGAGGCTATAAACAACGAATTGTATATGGACCGTTTATGGAGAGGCACTACTTCTGTAGAAGCTGCAGACACCAGTGGATGGGTGGTTTCAATTACTCCAAGCGGTGGCTGGATTCCGGCATGTATTGCTGGAAACACAGGCGTGGGAATGAGTCAGCGTATGCAATCTTTTGTTTTAGACTCTATTCAAAATCCATTTAATGTAGTGGCGCCCGGAAAAAGACCGCGCGTTACATTAACACCTAGTCTTGCATTAAAAGATGGAAAACCATTTTTATCTTTTGCAGTGCAGGGAGGTGATACACAGGATCAAAATTTATTACAGTTTTTTTTAAATATGGTTGAATTTGGAATGACGGTACAACAGGCTGCAGAAGCAGCTAATATTAATTCCAATCAACTATGGTTATCGCTGGGGGGGAATAAAATTTCCGACAGGAAACCAAAACCAGGAAATTTAACGCTCAATTCAAACACCCCAGAAAAAGTTAGAACCGAATTAAAAAATATGGGTTACAAGTTAAGTTTTGATCCTAGAAGTAGCGGCCCTATCAATGCTATATTTTTTGATTGGAAGCACGGAAGCCTTTGGGGCGGAAGTTCTAACAACGGCGAAGATTATGGTATTGCATGGTAGAAATTCAATGATTATCAAGTATTTATACAATAAATATTAGAAGGGTATAAATACATGAGCGCTGTATTACATCCTTTTTCTACTTTTATTGTCTAGATACAAAATAGCCCCCGCTAAACCAATTAGCTAAAAAATACTAAAAAAATTAGTTTATTTAACAAAGGGGTATTATCTTTGTTATCTATTAGCACGTAACAAGTAAAAACAACCATATGAGTAACACTGAAAAATTAAAGGCGCTAAAATTAACAATCGACAAAATAGACAAAGACTATGGCAAAGGTTCTGTCATGATGATGAACGAACGTAGCCAAGAACCCATGGAAGTAATTTCAACGGGCTCCATTGGACTTGATAGCGCACTTGGCATAGGTGGTTTACCAAAAGGAAGAATTATTGAAATATATGGTCCAGAATCTTCTGGTAAAACAACACTTGCGATTCATGTAATTGCAGAAGCCCAAAAAAAGGGTGGCATGTGTGCCATTATCGATGCGGAGCATGCTTTTGATAGTGCGTATGCTAAAAAAATAGGGGTAGACGTAGATAGTTTACTCGTTTCTCAACCAGATTATGGTGAGCAAGCATTAGAAATTGCTGATCGTTTAATATTATCAGGTGCACTTGATGTGGTTGTCATTGACTCAGTAGCAGCACTTGTTCCTAAAAGTGAACTTGAAGGTGAAATGGGTGATTCTAAAATGGGATTACATGCAAGACTTATGAGCCAAGCGCTTCGTAAGCTTACTGCCACTATTAATAAAACAGGAACGGTATGTATTTTCATTAACCAATTGCGTGAAAAAATTGGCGTCATGTTTGGTAACCCCGAAACAACAACCGGTGGTAACGCTTTAAAATTCTATGCTTCGGTTCGTCTTGACATTAGAAGAATGACTCAAATTAAAGATGGTGATGCAGCGGTTGGTAACCACGTAAAAGTAAAAGTTGTAAAAAATAAGGTTGCACCTCCATTTAGAGCCGCCGAATTTGATATCATTTTTGGAGAAGGTATCAGTAAACTAGGGGAAATAGTAGATATGGGCGTAGAGCTTGGTATTGTTCAAAAAAGCGGTAGCTGGTTTAGTTACGATACCAATAAATTGGGCCAAGGTAGAGAGTCTGTAAAAACACTTTTACATGACAACCCAGAACTAGCCAACGAAATAGAGGCAAAAATTAGAGCCAAAGTAATCGAAGCAAGAACTGCTGCCGCAGAAGCATAAACACAATAAAGTATGGGTTTTTTGATGGGTTAGTAATAATAAAAATAGCCGTCCTATATAAAAGGGCGGCTATTTTGTTTATTTTACAAAAAAAACAGGCTTGCTGTACCATATTTTACTTTTTTTGATACGCATTGCGCTCAAAATATTTTGTGTATCTATTAGGGTGTACAATAAAACAGCGCTTCATCAAAAAGGACCCTTATTAATTGTGGCCAACCATCCTGATTCTTTTTTTGACGCACTCATTATAGCTGCTCATTGTAAATACCCGGTTTCGTTTTTGGCTAGAGGAGACGTGTTTACAAAGCCTTGGCATAATTTTTTACTGCGCTCACTTAACATGATGCCCGTTTACAGACAAAGAGAGGGTAAAGAACATTTACACAAAAATCAAAATAGTTTTGATGCTAGCGTAGAAGTATTAAAAAACGGTGGTGTACTATTAATTTTTATAGAAGGCACTTGTTTAAATAAAAATGAAATACAGCCGTTTAAAAAAGGTGCTGCCAGAATTTTACAACAAGCCGTTGCCCAAGGGATAAGCCCAACAGTGCTTCCAGCGGTTATCACGTACAATGGTTTTAAACATTTTGGCAAAAAAATATTTCTCATGCTAGGGAAAAATGTAGCTGCCACAGAGTTTTTTAAAACAAATACAGCATACCAAAACGCAGCACTTGAGCGAAATAATTTTAATAACCATATCATGGAAGAAATGACTTCGCTTTTTAAAGAACCCCCTTCCAAAAAATATAAACGTCCGCTCTATTTATTTCCAATCATTGGTATTGCTTGGTTTTGGCACGCTCCATTATATGTATTGATAAAAACTTTTGTAGTACATAAAACAAAGGGTACTGTATTTTATGATTCGGTTTTATTTGCGATCCTGCTGTTTGTTTATCCACTTTATTTGATATTACTATTTATGCTTTTACACGCCATTGGTGTACCATATTGGATGAATGTTTTTATCATCACTGCGCACCCATTACTCGCTATCATTTACACCCAATCAAAAAAATAAATTAACTACCTTTCTGCTATAATAGAACCACACATGAAAAACATTAAAAAACTAGGTCCGCGAAAAAGAATAGCACTTGTGGCGCATGATAACAAAAAGGCCGATTTAATGGCGTGGGTAGAACATAACAAAGTGGTGTTGTCTAAACACGAACTCATTGCAACGGGCACTACTGGAAAAATCATAGAAGAAAAAATTGATAGACCTGTAAAAAAATTAATGAGCGGCCCCATGGGTGGTGACCAGCAAATAGGTGCTATGATCGCATCTGGTGAAATAGATATGATGTTTTTTTTCTGGGACCCCATGGAAGCGCAACCCCACGATAGTGATGTAAAAGCCCTATTGAGGCTTTGTGTACTTTGGAATATTCCTATGGCTTGTGATAGAGCCACTGCCGACTTTGTTATCACTTCACCTTTTATGCAAGGGGATTATGATGCAACTATTCCTGATTACAGTGAATATTTAAATAGGAAGATTGTAAAGTAGGATGCAAAAAATAAATATCAGGAACTGGCAAATTAGTGACGCACAAGCGCTTGCCGCAGTTGCCAATAATCGAAATGTATGGAATAGCATCAGAAATGAATTTCCAAGTCCTTACACGGTGATGGATGCGCTTGCTTGGATTAAGCATGCCAACGAAGAAAAACCCGTGGCTAATTTTGCCATTGAAATTGGACATGTAGTTGCCGGAAACATTAGTTGTATGTGGCACAAAGATGTATACGCAAAAACGGTTGAGGTAGGATATTTTATTGGCGAAAACTATTGGGGAAAAGGAATTGCATCGGCAGCGGTTGCACTAATGCTTGAGGCAATCAAAAAAAACAAAGAAATCGTACGTATAGAAGCAAAAATATTTGGCGGCAACGGGGCATCAGCGCGTGTACTAGAAAAAAATAATTTTGTATTAGAAGGAATTCGAAAAAATGCAATATTTAAAAACGGCGTAATCGCCGATGAACAGGTATGGGTTTATTTAATAGCGTAAAATATATTTATAAGTACGGATACCGACACAACGCATTACTACTGTGCATTATAGCCGTCGTATTGTTTTCGTGCACGCAAAAAAAGTATGCCAATCCGCGCATACAAATTGAAACCAAGTATGGTATTATTGAGGCCGAACTATATCCTAGCAAAGCCCCTCAAACCTGCGCTGCTATTTTATCATACGTCGATTCTGGTTTTTATGAAGACGCATCTTTTTACCGCGTATTAAATGTAACGAACCAACCCTCCAACGCACCTAAAACCGAAATTTTGCAGGGTGGACTTTGGAAAACCAATTACATGAAGCTCTACGAAATGAAGGGTATTCCGCATGAGCCAACTTCTAAAACAGGAATTAAACATACCGATGGAGTTTTATCATTGGCACGCAACGTACCAGGCACAGCTAACGCCGAATTTTTTATTTGCATAGGCAACCAATCTGGATTAGATGAAGGCGGTGAAAACGTAGAAGACAAACTTGGATATGCCGCTTTTGGAAAAGTGATTAGGGGCATGTCTGTGGTTCGAAAAATATATATGTTAAACGACCACGAACAAATGCTCACGCCACCTGTTGCTATCTATAACATTACTAGAAAATAACGCGAATGCCTTTTACACTTCAAGCACCTTATACACCAGCAGGTGATCAGCCTGGAGCTATTGCACAGCTTACCGCTGGCATATTAGAGGGAGAGCAGTACCAAACACTGCTTGGTGTAACGGGTAGCGGTAAAACCTTTACCATTGCAAACGTTATTCAAAACACACAACGTCCAACGCTGGTGCTCACGCACAACAAGACCCTTGTGGCACAGCTTTATGGCGAGTTCAAACAGTTTTTTCCCGATAACGCAGTAGGTTATTTTGTAAGCTATTACGATTATTATCAGCCCGAAGCTTACATGCCTGTTACAGGTGTATACATCGAAAAAGATTTAAGCATCAATGAAGAACTAGATAAATTAAGGCTTCAAGCAACAGCGCAATTATTAAGTGGACGTAGAGATATTATTATTGTTGCGAGTGTGAGTTGTATTTACGGTATGGGTAATCCTACCGAATATGAAAATGGTATTGTGCGTATTCATACGGGACAGGTGGTTTCGCGACAAGCGTTTTTGCACGCACTCATCAATTCATTGTATTCGCGCACGCAAGATGATTTTAAGCGCGGATCCTTTAGGGTAAAGGGCGACACCGTCGATATTAATTTACCGTACGTAGATTTTGGATACCGCATCACTTTTTTCGGGGACGAAATTGAATCGATAGAAAGCATTGAAACCGAAACCAGCAAACGCATTGGTACGATGGACAATGCGGCTATTTTTCCAGCTAATTTATATTTAGCGCCCAAAGACATGATTGTAGAAGTGATACACGAGATACAAGATGAAATGCGTGCGCAGTATGAATATTTTATGCGCGTTGGAAAAAAACAAGAAGCCAACCGCATCAAAGAAAGAGTAGAATATGATTTAGAAATGATTCGCGAATTAGGATATTGCTCTGGCATCGAAAACTATTCTCGTTTTTTTGATAGAAGAAAACCTGGCACCAGACCCTTTTGTTTACTCGATTATTTTCCAAAAGATTTTTTGTGCATCATCGATGAGAGCCATCAAACCATTCCGCAAATTGCCGGCATGTATGGTGGCGATAGGTCTAGAAAAATGACGCTCGTAGATTATGGATTTCGTTTACCTAGTGCTATAGACAACCGACCACTTAATTTTCATGAGTTTGATAACATGATTGGCCAAACCATTTTTGTGAGCGCTACCCCTGCCGAATATGAACTTGAAAAAACCGGAGGCGTAGTGGTAGAGCAGGTTGTAAGGCCTACCGGACTTTTGGATCCCCCCATTGAAGTTCGTCCAAGTCATCATCAAATAGATGATTTACTTCACGAAATAGATCTTCGTATTGCAAGTGGCGACCGCGTGCTTATTACAACGCTTACCAAGCGCATGGCCGAAGAAATGAATCAATATTTAGCCAAGCGAAATATAAAAGCCAAATACATTCATAGTGATGTGGATACACTTGAGCGCGTAGAAATTTTAAGAGACTTACGACTTGGTGTAATTGATGTACTTGTCGGTGTAAACCTTTTAAGAGAGGGTCTTGATTTACCAGAAGTTTCACTCGTTGCCATTTTAGATGCAGACAAAGAGGGTTTTTTACGCAACGAAAAATCGCTTACACAAACAGCGGGTCGTGCAGCTCGTAACGTCAATGGACTCGTTATTTTTTATGCTGATAAAATGACCATGAGTATGCAACGCACCATCGATGAAACATCGCGTCGTAGGGCCAAGCAAGTAACTTATAATGAGATACACAACATAACACCTACAACGGTTTCAAAAAGCAAGGAGCAGGTGTTTGCACAAACATCAGTGCTTGATATTAAGGGTTACGACCCGTCTAATGCGGTCCAACAAAACAATACAGAGCGTCAAACATTTGCAGAGCAGGTGGTATATACAACCATTCCTCAAATAGAAAAAGCGATTAAGCTAGCTAAAAAAGAAATGGAAGCTGCCTCAAAAGACATGGACTTTATAGAAGCCGCTCGACTTAGAGATGAAATGTTCCGTTTACAAAAAATAAGCGAGGAGATGAAATAAGCTGCTTTAGGCTTTGTAGAAAGTATAGATTTCTTATCTTGTTATCCAACGATGCTGCCTATGCGTTTCTTTTGGTCTCTATATGTATGGATTACCGGTTGGAAAATCCATAAAAACTTTCCCTATCATTTAGATAAGTGTGTATTAATTGTGGCACCGCATACCAGCGCCTGGGATTTTATAGTTGGCCTGGCTATCAGAAGTGTTAGGCACCTTGAGCACGTTAAATACCTGGGTAAAGACTCTTTATTTAAGGGGCCCTTTGCTTTCATCTTCAAAAGCACGGGCGGATTTCCTGTAGACCGGTTTCACAAGCACAACTTGGTGGACCAAGTAGTGGGGCTATTTAATAGCCACGACAAATTTGTACTCGCCCTATCTCCCGAAGGCACTAGAAAAAAAACGGAAAGGCTGCGTACCGGCTTTTACCACATTGCAAAAAATGCAGGTGTGCCTATTGTAATGATTGGATTAGACTTTGGTAAAAAGGAAGTCACTTTTGCAGAGCCGTTTTATACCACCGATAGCGAGGCCGACGATTTTTTTAAAATAATTACATTTTTTGCGCCTCTCCAAGGAAAAATTCCTGCATACGGAATGGCACATTTATTAGACACGTATAAAAAATAACCATGGCTAATTATCCTACACTCATTGATAAGTTTTGTGCATTTGAAGCATCACAACCGGGTCAATTGTTTTTATCTGAACCAGTAGCGGGTAGCTATAAAAATTTTACTTGGGCAGAGGCCGGACAGCAAGTAAGAAAAATGGCCGCTGCATTAAACGCAATGGGTCTTGGAAAAGATGATAAAGTAGCGATACTTAGTAAAAATTGTGCGCACTGGATTATGGCAGATTTAGCCATTTCATTTGCGGGCTGTGTATCGGTACCTATGTATCCAAATATGACGCCTGATTCTATTCAACAAATTTTAGAACACAGCGAAGCCAAAGCTATTTTTTTTGGAAAACTAGATGGTGCAGATCAAATGCGAAAAGGTGTTCCCGAACATTTAATTGTGATTGGCTTTCCGTTTTATCTCGAAAAAAATACACAAAATTGGGATGATTTAATTGCGGAGCAACAACCCGTACAAGGCAATCCTGTAAAGGATCCTATGGCACTTGCTACCATTATTTATACCTCAGGAACCACTGGTCAACCAAAGGGCGTGATGCATAATTTTCATGCAGTTGGATTTGCGGTTGATAAATTTTTGAACCATATACATCAAATTAAAAAAGAAATATTTTTTTCTTATTTACCGCTTTGTCATGTAGCAGAAAAAATGCTTGTAAAGTGTGGCGCTATATTTACAGGAAGTACTATTTATTTTGTAGAAAGCCAAGATACGTTTAATGCCAATCTAGTGCATACACAGCCTACTGTATTTTTAGCGGTACCGCGTATCTGGGAAAAAATGCAAGAAGGTGTTTTATCTAAAATGCCACAAAAAAAATTAAGCACACTACTTAGCATTCCTATCATTTCTTCTATTATTAAAAAAGCGATCAAAAAGAAATTAGGACTTTCTAAAGCTCGTTTTATTTTTACCGGCGCATCGCCAATAAGTGTGGCGCTTCAAGAGTGGTTTGCCAAACTAGATATTATTATTTTAGAAGCCTATGGTATGACCGAAAACTCGGCGCTGTCTCACGCCAATAGGGTTGGCTTACATAAATTTGGTACGGTGGGTCAGTCTTACACGGATGTTGAAGTAAGACTTAGTGCCGAAAATGAAGTTCAAGTAAAAAGCGAAGCTTCTATGCTTGGTTATTTCAAAGAGCCGCAATTAACCGCCGAATCATTTGAAGAAGGGTTTTTAAAAACCGGTGATGAGGGATCTATCGACGAAAAGGGATATTTAACCATTACCGGTCGTATCAAAGACCAATTTAAAACCAGCAAGGGTAAATATATTATGCCGGCGCCTATCGAAAACAAATTGTTAGAACACCCCCTCATTAGTCAGGCCTGTGTGGTGGGTTCGGGCATGTCATCTCCGTTTGTACTCTGTACGCTCGCTCCAACGGCAGAACTTCCAGCCGGACTCGACGAGGAGTTGAGCGGCTTTTTAGAACAAATCAACAAGAAATTAGACCATCACGAAAGACTTTCTAAAGTGGTTATTTGTAAAGAAGAGTGGAGTATTCCAAATGGTCTTCTAACGCCAACGTTAAAAATTAAGCGAAAATCGATAGAATCTTATTATGGAAATAATTACGATCAGTGGTTAAAGGAAGATAAAAAGATTATTTTTGTATCGTAAACCCCTTCAAAACGCAATTTTTAACCAATAATTGCGTTTATATATCGACTAACAATCAATAATTTATACTGTTATGAAACTAAAACAACTATTTACAGTAATCGGATTTTCGGCATTGCTGTTTTCTTGTGTGAGCACAAAGAAATTTAAAGAGAGTGAAGCTAAGTATGTTCAACTAAGTGGTTCTTACTTAGATATGCAAGAAAAATACCGTGCGCTACAGGATGAAATTAAAGCCATCCAAGCACAGTTAGACAAATCAAAATCTGCTAATTCTGAATTAACTGCAAAAAAAGCAGCATTAGAACAGCAAATTGCTGGTTTAAATGATCAAGTAGAATTTTTGCGTAAAAATAGCAGCACCGCAATGGAGCAGCTAAAAGATTTATCAGTAATTACTGGTGCGCAAGCAGAGAGCATTAAAAAATCTTTAGAAAATATTGGTGCAAAAGATATTTACATCAAAGACCTACAGGGTTCAATTGCGCGTAAAGATTCTTTAAACATGGCGCTTGTAATGAACTTAAAAGGTGCGTTAGGAAATTTAGAAGATCAAGACATCAATGTTAAAGTTGATAAGGGTGTTGTATATGTAGACATCTCTGATAAATTATTATTTAAAACAGGAAGCTATGATGTTACAGAGCGCGCTAAAGTTGTATTAGGTAAAGTAGCAAAAGTGTTAGCGGCACAACCGGACATCGAATTTATGGTTGAAGGTCACACAGACAACGTAGCGATCAGCACCGACGAATTAAACGACAATTGGGATCTAAGTGTTAAGCGTGCAACAACAATCGTTCGCATCTTACAAAAATCTTATGGCCTTGATCCAAAACGCATGACAGCAGCGGGTCGTAGCGAATATCTACCACTTTCAGATAATAGCACTGCAGCAGGTAGAGCAACCAATAGAAGAACAAGAATTGTGGTATTACCTCAATTAGATCAGTTCTTTAAATTATTAGAAAGAAAATAGTCTTTTACTAACCCAATTCTATATTTGAGAGCGCTTCCTACAAGGAGGCGCTTTCTTTTTTATAGACTGGCGCATAAATAAAAAAGCAGGAGCCGTCTTTAATCGTTTCAATTAAAGACTTATTTATTTTTTCTGGTACAGCTGGACAACCCCAACTTCTACCAATACCATTTTTTTGTGCTGCAAAAGTTTCATTTACATAAGGTGCACCATGAATGACAACTGATCTCGCTAATGCATGATCGTTGATTCCCTTTTCTTTTCCGTCTAGCTCCAACGATAAACCGTTTTTTCCGTTGTAGGTATTTTTAGTTACAAAAAAACCGAGACTACTTTTCAAACTATTTATTTTATTGGAAAAGTTTTTTGCAATGGCAGCGCCAGAATTTTTTCCGTGGGCTACATAATCATAAAAAATTAGTTCTTGCGTAATCATATTAATTACAAAGAGTCTTTTGTGTGAAGACGGTAGGCTAAAATCTACAATGGACAGCACGGCACTGTTCATTAATTTGCCATGGGCCAACAACTTTTCAAAACCCTTAAGTGCTAGGTCAAAAGCTTTTTTGGATAGTCCTCGCTGTTCGAGCTCCAGTTTTTGGTAAAGTTGTTCTTTGGGGAGTGGCTCAGCAAGGGCGGCCGTAGAAAATGTTATAAATAGGGTCAGAAATAGGAACGATGCCGCCCATTTGGCCCTGTTTGTAGTTTTGTTTGATATGTTTTGTAGCTGAAACAAGCTGCAAAGGTACCGGTTAATGGCTCCAGCATCACTATAGCATATGTTAAAACAAAAAAATCCCGCCTTAGGTTTAACTAGGGCGGGAAAGCAGTTAGCTGTTGGTTAAACTAGCTATATAACTAAGACAACCGTTTATCAATTTCGCTGCGTAGCGCTGAAAATATTTCTTCTACCGTTCCTTCTCCCTTGATTTTCACCACTTTATCAAATCTAGCATAGTAGTTGGCAACTACTGTAGTTTTCTGTTCGTACTCGTTAATACGCGCTCTAATCACCGTTTCATTGGTATCATCGGATCTTCCAGAAGTTAAACCCCTGTTTAATAAGCGTTTAACGAGCTCTTCTTCACTCACCTCTAATGCGAGCACCAGGCTAATTTCGGTTTCCTTGAGGGCTAAAAGCTTGTCAAGGGCAATACTTTGTGCTTCTGTACGTGGAAATCCATCAAACAAGAAGCCCTTTGCAGCCGGATTGTTGTCCAGTGCCGAGCTAATCATGCCAATAACCACTTCATCTGGAACCAATTGACCTTGATCCATAAAACGCTTGGCTTCTAGGCCAAGAGGCGTTTGATTGGCAATTTCACTTCTTAATAAATCGCCGGTAGAAAGGTGTTTTAATCCGTAAGATGCAATTAGGTTTTCGCTTTGCGTTCCTTTGCCACTACCGGGAGGTCCAAATAAAATAATATTAAACATGTTGATTGGGATTCTTGCTTGCCACAAATATACGAATTTGGCCTAATACACAACCAAACTAGCGGCCCTTTTGTTATACCTTTAAATACCAGATTTTGGCAGAATATGAAAAAGACAATCCTTTATTTATTATGCTTGATAACCGTGCAAAGCTGCAGTGGATCTACGTTACAACAAAAAGCGACTATTATGGAAGACACTACTAAAAATAACAATCCGCATTTTTCTAGAACCGACTCTACTAAAATTACAGTAGCAGAAGACGCGTGGAAAAAAATATTATCACCGGAGGTGTTTTATATAGCTAGGCAAAAAGGAACCGAAAGACCTTGGACTAGTAAGTTTGAAGATTTTAAAGAACTGGGTACTTATTATTGCGCCGTTTGTGGCAATGCGCTTTTTAAAAGCAATACCAAATTTGATAGCGGTTGTGGATGGCCTAGTTTTTTTGAGCCACTTACAAAAACGTCTATTATTTATTTACAAGACAATACGCTTGGGATGAAAAGAACAGAGGTTCAGTGCGGTAGGTGCGAATCTCACCTGGGTCATGTGTTTGAAGATGGACCGCCACCAACAGGCCTGCGCTATTGTATTAATGGTGTGGTATTGGATTTTGTGCCTAAACCAGCTGAGAAAAAATAAATCTATTTTTCGATATCCGAAAAATTGCGCGGGGCTGCTACTCCCCCGATAAAATTGTTTATTTTTGCTATTCAATTTGATACTATGATTACTACAGGAAGCTCTATCATTAGCATTTATACCGAGATGACACCGAATCCGGAAACCATGAAATTTGTGGCAAACAAATTATTGTATCCAGGTAAAAGCCTAGATGTTGCAGACGAATCGCTTGCAATAGCATCTCCGCTTGCAAAAGAGTTATTTAGTTTTCCTTTTATCAAAGCTGTATTTATCGCTTCAAATTTTGTAACACTTACAAAAACACCAGATACTGACGATTGGCAGGATGTTATTCCAACCATTAAAACTTTTTTACAAGAGTATCTAGAAAATGGCGGTGTTGTAGTGAACGAAGAAGAGGTAGCAAAAATGAAACAAGAAGCGACCAATACCGTTAATGCAGATGATGATGATATTGTAAAGCGCGTTAAAGAATTATTAGAAAATTATGTGAAGCCAGCGGTTGAAATGGATGGCGGTGCGATACAATTTAAAAGCTACAATGACGGCGTTGTAAACCTTATGTTACAAGGTAGTTGTAGTGGTTGTCCTTCTTCGATGGTAACATTAAAAGCTGGTATCGAAGGTATGATGAAACGCATGATACCCGAAGTGAAAGAAGTGGTTGCAGAGGCCGAATAAAATGAGCCCCGCTAGTTTATACCAATCTTTTATAGATGGTTTATTACAAACATCCGCACTAGAATTTATTGCCGTGCTTGCTGGAATAGCAAGTGTATGGTTTAGCAAAAAAGAACAGGTACTCGTGTATCCTGTGGGTCTTATCAATACCACCATTTTTGTTTACTTAAGTTTTAAAGGTCACTTACTTGGCGAAGCCAGTGTAAATATTTATTACACGGTTATGAGTATTTATGGATGGTGGCTATGGACCCGCAAAAACGATCAGCAACAAACAATTTTACAGATTCAGTATTCATCGAAAAAAGAACTTTTACAACAGCTCTTATTTTTTGGTGCCTTTTATTTGGTATTATATACTGCGCTCTATTTTTCTAAAGCTTCATTTGCACCAGGCGCAATACCTTGGGCAGATGCGTTATCAAGCGCTGCAGCCTATACAGGCATGTGGTTAATGGCCAAGAAAAAAGTAGAAAGTTGGTACTTTTGGATTGCTACTAATATTTTTTCGATTCCACTTTATTTTGTGAAAGGATATGTTTTTACCAGTGTTCAGTTTTTTGTTTTATTGATGCTCGCTATTGCAGGACTTATAGAATGGCGTAAAAAAGCGCAGACAATATGAAACCGACCTTAGCCCTTAAAAAAATAATAGTGATAGGTCCCGAAAGCACGGGTAAATCTACCCTTAGCAGCTATCTAGCGAATCATTATAAAACCCTTTGGTGTCCAGAATTTGCCAGGGAATATTTATTAGAAAACGGAACTGCCTATACAATAGACGATTTAATTACGATTGCAAAAGGTCAGTTACAAGCACAAACAAAATACACGAGTGCGCTACAAACACAAATTAATCAAACAGGTATTGTAAAACCTTTAATCATTGATACTGATATGTATGTGATGAAAGTATGGGCCGAATATGTGTTTGGTACTTGCCCTACATTTATATTGGATGAAATAAATAAGCAAGACTACGATTTGTATTTGCTTTGTAAGCCAGACATACCTTGGGTGAAAGACGAACTAAGGGAATACCCCGACGAAAAACCACGTCAAGAATTATTCCAGATATACAAAGACATTTTAATCAATCAACAAACGCCTTGGGTAGAAATTAGTGGCAGTTTTGAAGCGCGACATCAAAAAGCAGTTGCTGCCATAGACGCTATTTTAGCGCACTAATAAATAGCCATAGTATATTTTTTACCAATGGGTAAATAGGCTTTGTGCTTTTGTTTTTGAAGGGTCCCAATTCCGTAAAAGCCTGCTGCAACAAGTAGTCTAGTGGTATTGGCTGCATCCAATACTGGTACGCCCTTTAATAAACTGTTGGCTATGTTTAAAAACATATATGCGCCACTCCCTAGCCTAAAAAGTGCACCGTTGGTAAACATCCCAGATTTATACTGCGACTGTGGCATACCCGAAATTTCGTTGATACTTATTTTTAAAAAACCAAGCCAGGTAGTATCTACCCTAAAGCCACCAAACATTGTTGGCGATTGCTGTGCGCGGTACATATTAATGAGCAAGGAGTCTTTAAAAACAGTTTTTATTTTTCCTTCAATCCACTGTGTATTGCTAAATCTAAATGTGATACAATCTTTTTCTATCCAGCTCTGAATGGTTCTGCCTTTTTCTTTTAATACAAGCGTATTGCCCCCTTGTGCATGCGAAATAGCAGTCGTTAATAATATAGCTGCAAATATTCCCAACATGTATTTGAATGCAAACATGATTTTATTTTAACGCTACATACAATAGTACGATTCCAAAACCAATTAAAAATATGCCTGCAACTTTATTTAATATCTTCAAATAAACGGGTGTTAATTTAGCACGCAACTTTTCTGATAAAAAAACCTTTAACATGTCAGACGCAAGTACAAATGATAAGCAACAAGCAAAAAATAAAAATTTATACTGTGCAGGATTAGGAACCAATAAAGCCTCTGCATTTATGGCAGATGTCCATGCAAACCAAAATAAGAAAACGCTAGGGTTGAGTGTATTGATAAAAAATCCGGATAAAAAAATACCTATTAAACCAGAAACAGATGTTTTATTCATGACAATAGTTTTATTGTCTCCAACAACAACTTTTTTAAAAAACAAGGTATAAGTCCCTAAAACCATTAAAAAAATACTCCCTGCGAGTGCTATTTTATTTTGATGATTAAATGAGCTTGCAAATTGTGTTGCAAAAAAATTACACAAAATAACAAGAACAATATCAGATAGAGAAACACCTATTACAAAACTTAGTCCAGCCTTTATACCACTATTTATGCTATGCTTAATGATTGCAAAAATATTGGGACCTACAGAAATACTTAAAAACAATCCCAATAATATTCCTTTAATCACTGCGGTTATCATACAAAATTTTTATTTTGAATGAAAGTTTCAAATGCATCTAGTAGTTTACCTTTTAATACCCTCGGAAACTTGTGTTGACCGCCTAATTTTCCTTGCGACTCCATAAATCCTCGTACCACTTCTTCATTAATCACGGTTACTGAAACATTTTGTAAAGCACTCTTTCTTTCGGTGGCATAATCATCATTGATAGTGCAGAGGTACTCATCAATGGCAGTAGCTAAATCCTTTTCGTTGACGGTGTCGTTGCAGGCAATATACCATTTATGCCCAAAGAAATTTCCATGCGGAACACCCGTAACCGTGTATTCTGGAATGCTAATATTAAATGCGTTGCTAACGGTTTCAACCGCCTTGTTCATATTATCTACACTTAAGTGCTCGCCTACTAAACTTAAAAAGTGTTTGGTTCTGCCCGTAATTATAATTTGTGCATTTTGCTTATCAATAAATTTAACGGTATCACCAATTAGATAACGCCAAGCGCCCGCAGCTGTACTAATTAAAAGGGCATAATCAGTTCCTTCTTCTACTTCATCTATTAGTAATGCAGTTGCATTGTCTTTTATTTCTCCGTCTTCGTCAAAATTATCTTCATTAAAAGGAACGAATTCTAAAAACAAGTGCTGACCCGTCACAAGCCGCATCCCTACTGCATTTTGGTGGTCTTGATAAGCAATAAAACCCTCACTCGCTAAATAAGTTTCTATGTAAGTAATTGGCTTTCCTAATAATTTTTCAAATCCTTTTTTATAGGGTTCAAAACTTACACCACCATGTCCAAAAAAAGATAAATTAGGCCAGAGCTCGTGTATATTATTGAGTTCATATTTTTTGATAATCATTTCGATGCAGAGCTGAATCCAAGCGGGCACGCCTATTAAAAATCCAATATCCCAATTTGGTGCTTCTGCTACAATCTCTTCTAATTTTTTATTCCAATCTTTTTCTTTGGCTATTTTTTTCCCGGGTTTATAAAAAGGCTGAAACCAAGTAGGTAATTTTCTTGCAGTGATACCACTTAAATCACCGGCGTAAAATCCGGCTCCTTCTTGAAGTTCTGTGCTGCCACCAATAGCGAGCCAACCCTTTGCGATAGAAGTATATGGAATATTATTATAGTGCCTAAGACCTAAGAGCTGTTTAACCATGATGGTTTTGTTGCCAGATAAAAGCGCATTTGTAATAGGTATGTACTTGCTAGAGGCTTCTGATGTTCCGCTACTTAATGCGTAATATTTTATTTTACCCGGCCAGCAAACGTCTGATTCTCCCTCAATACATTTGTGCCACCACTCGTTGTAAATTTTATTGTAATTAAAAATGGGTACTGCCTTTTGAAAATCTTTTGCAATTGTTTTGCTTTTTAACAGCGTGTCAAATTGAAACGTATTTCCAAATGCCGTTTTTTTTGCACGACGGAGTAATTTTTTTAAAACACGGTCCTGTTCTTTTTTTGTGTTTTTAGGAGATAAGGATAGGTCAAATAGGGCCATGCTGCAAATCTAAAGCAAAATGATACAAAACTTGAATAGTGGCCCCATCTTCGTTACTTTTGCGTAATGTTAACAGAAACACTGATAGCTGCTACAAAAGCGGGTGCTGCCGAATTACAGCGATATTTTAATGGAGCCTTTGAAATTAGCCATAAAGAAGGTGTTAATAACTTAGTGACCGAGGCAGATCATGCTGCAGAGCGCGCCATTATTGGTGTAATTCAGGCTGCATTTCCGGATCATTTTATTTTAAGTGAAGAAACTGGGGAAATTATAACGAGCTCCGAATATAAATGGATTATAGACCCCATTGATGGCACCGTAAATTTTGCCAATGGTATTCCTATTTGCTGCGTAAGTGTGGGCCTCGAAAAAGCGGGTGAAATCATAATGGGCGCGGTATACAACCCTATCATGCATGAATTTTATTTTGCTGAAAAAGGAAAGGGCGCCTATTTAAACAATAAAAAAATTAGCGTTGGCAAAAAAACCAAAGTCATTGAATCATGCCTCGTAACAGGTTTTCCGTATACGTATTTAGATACACCCAATGGTCCTCTTCAGGTATTTGAAAAATTAATTCGAAAAGGCATACCAGTGCGCAGGTTAGGTAGTGCTGCCATTGATTTATGCTGGGTAGCAGCTGGTAAATTTGATGGGTTTTATGAACATAAATTACAGGCCTGGGATAGTGCAGCAGGTTTTTTAATGGTACAAGAAGCGGGCGGAAAAGTAACCGATTATGCAGGTAAAGATTACTCCGTATACCAACCACATTTATTAGCGACCAATGGATATATTCATGACGAGTTACTAGCAATTATAAATGGTGGACCCGTACAATAAAAATTAAAAAATGAGTGAACAAAGAACAGAAATCACCACCCTTGGTGAATTTGGATTGATAGAACACCTTACTAAAAATTTTGAAACGCATAACGCCTCTACTGTTTTATCGGTGGGCGATGATGCAGCGGTGATAGATCATTTTGGAAAACAAACAGTGGTCACTACTGATTTACTATTAGAGGGTATTCATTTTGATTTGATGTATACGCCCCTAAAGCACCTCGGCTACAAAGCAGTGATGGTAAACCTTTCGGACGTTTACGCTATGAATGCGCAGCCTACACAAATCACCATTAGTATTGGTATTAGTAACCGTTTTAGTGTTGAAGCCATTACCGAATTTTATGAAGGTGTTCATATTGCTTGTGAAAAACACGGCGTAGATTTAGTAGGAGGCGATACCTCTTCTTCTCAAAAAGGATTTGTTATTTCGGTAACAGCTATTGGCGAAGTGGCGCCTGACAAATTTGTAAAAAGGAGCACCGCAGGTGTTGGTGATTTAATTTGTGTATCTGGAGATTTGGGTGGTGCGTTTTTAGGATTAACGCTTATGGAAAGAGAGAAAAAAATATATCTCGAAAACCCAGACGTACAACCTGATTTAGAAGATGAAAGTTATATTGTAGGAAGACTTCTAAAACCAGAAGCGCGCAAAGAAATCATTGCATTTTTTGCCGAAAATAATATTACACCAACTGCGATGATGGACGTGAGTGATGGTATTAGTAGCGACGTATTACACCTGTGTAAGCAAAGCGTTGTTGGCTGTAGGATTTACGAAGAAAAACTTCCGATATCTGATGAGAGTAGAAGAGCGGCATTTAAATTTGGACTAGATCCTACTGTATGTGCACTCAATGGTGGCGAAGATTATGAATTGTTGTTTACACTTAAACAAGAAGACCATGATAAAATTACGCTCAACGAGGACATTAGTGTAATTGGTTACGTGGTTGATATCAATGAGGGATCAAAATTATTAACAAAGGGCGGAAACACTTTTGACATAACAGCACAGGGTTGGACGGCATTTAAAGAATCCTAATTTTAATTTAAAAGCATGCGCGGCTGTAATGGTTACAAACTCGTTTTAGTTTTTTGTTGCCTATTTTTTGGTGTGTCATCTATTGCACAAAAAAAATTAGCAGATGCCCCCAAAATAGCACCAGCAAAGCTTTCACAAGATTTACATACCCTGCATAAGGTTCTGGAGCAAAACCATCCTAGTATGTATTGGTATACGCCAAAAGATAGCATGGATTATTATTTTGCTACTGCGATTGCTTCCGTTAAAGATTCCATGTCGGCGTGGCAATTCAAAAATATAGTAGCCAGTTATTTAGCAAATATAAAATGTGGTCACACGTCTGTACATTTTTCGCCAAAACTTACAAAGTGGTATACTGCTTTTAGGTTTCCGCAGTTTCCGCTTCAACTAAAAGTATGGAAAGATTCGGCCGTTGTCATTGGAAACTTATATGCCAAAGATAGCATATTAAAAAGAGGCACTATTGTTACTAGCATCAACCAGTTACCCGTTAGCGCACTGGTAGATAGTATGTATAGCATCATAAGCACAGACGGCAACAGTATTAATTTTAAAAGTCAGGTGCTGACCAATAATTTTTCGAATTGGTATAAAGCCAGGTTTGGTAATCAAGATAGTGTGTATCAGATTTCTTATATAGATAGCCTAGGTAATAAGCAAACCACTCAGATTGCGGCCTATGCTCCACCAAAGCCAAAAAAAGACAGCATCAAAAAAACAACCGAGACTGTAAGTAAATCTAAAACAATAAAACCCGTAGTACCCAAAAAGTGGACGCTCCTTATTGATAGTGCTACAAATACTGCTTTTATAAACCTGAGTAGTTTTTCGGGTAGGGGATTTAAAAAGTTTATCACAAAAAGTTTTAGAAATATTAAAGTAGCTGGTGTTAAAAATTTAGTCATTGATCTACGCAGCAACGGAGGAGGTTATCTAAAAAATTCTACACTTCTTACGAAATATGTTTCAGATCATTCGTTTAAAATAGCTGATAGTGTATTTGCAAATAATAGAGGCATTCGTAAAATTCCGTTTGGTAGTTATTTTTCGGTGATGGGGCATACGCTCGCCAAACTAATGATTTCTAAAAAAATGGATGGCGGTGGCTATCATTTAAAAAGGTACGAAACACATTATTACCAGCCATTTACAAAAAATCATTTTGATGGGCATGTTTATATTTTACAAGGCGGATTTACTTTTTCGGCGTCTACTCTTTTTACTTCACCACTGATCAAGCAAAAAAATGTTACTATTATTGGCGAAGAAACAGGTGGTGGTTATTATGGTAATACTGCTATTTTAATACCTACCATTAAACTTCCGCGCTCAAAATTATTATTTAGACTTCCATTATACCGTATGGTGATGGATAAGACGAGGCCCAAAGGTGGTGGCGTTATACCTGATGTACATGTAGAACCTAGTTCTTATGCAATTAAACTAGGTGTTGATAATAAGTTGGAAGCCGTAAAAAAAATGATTCAGGAAAAAAATTAAAAACTGACTGTTTTAATCAGCTCCATCTTTTCAGTTAAACAAATAAGCGCCGCAGGTTCACCTATTTGTATAGATCCACTCATCTCTTTTTTTTGCATCACACCTGCTGGATACAGGCTACACATTTTTATGGCTTCAGAAAAATCGAGGCCCACATGTTCTACTAAATTTTGAACCGATTTTAATTGCGTCAGTGCAGATCCACTGAGTGTTCCGCCCGATTCATATTTATCTCCAACAAGCGTGTGCTTATAAAAACCAGTACTTGTACTCGTTACAGCATCTGTGATGCAAAACAGGCGGTCACCCATTATTTTTTTAGCTGTTTTAACTGCATTATAATTTACATGATAACCATCTACAATAATACTGCTTGTGGCGCGTGGATGATTAAACAGCGCACCCACCATGCCAGGCTCTCTGTGTAAAAAACCGCTCATGGCATTAAATAAATGCGTAGCTACTGTAATACCGTTATCAAAAAACTTTGTTGCTGTTTCATAATTAGCATTGCTATGCCCCGCCGACACAATAATCCCATGCGATTGTATGCAATCAATAATGTTAGGGTCACAAATTTCTGGCGCCAGTGAAATCATGCTTATAAACCCTTTACCGTATGCCAACATTTCTTCAACTTCGGTAATAGTAGGGGCGTGAATAACACCCTCGTTATGTGCACCTTTTTTAATTGTATTGATCCAAGGTCCTTCCAGGTGTAGCCCAATACAACCCTTTCCACCACTGGTTTTGTAAGCTTTAACAGCGTCAATGGCTTTGTAAATAACCGCCACAGATTGTGAAGCAATGGTGGGTTGAAAATAAGCAGTACCGCCCGCTAAACAGTATGCGTATATTTTTTGGATGCAATCCGTATCCGGAAATTCGGATAATAATTTTTGATCTGCACCATAAATTTGTAAATCAATAAATGCAGGAACAATATATTGGAATGCTGCATTAGCATTGTAATGATGCTTTGATATTGAAACTATTTTTCCATCCTTTATTTCTATAGCAGTTTCGTTTATCCATTCGCTTCCGGTAAATAGTGACTTTGCAGAAAATAATTCGGACATGAAATAGTATTGATGTAAATTATAAATGAGTATTAAAGCGCAATAGAAAAGGAATCGGCGTCGCGTCCAAACGGAAATTTTTCTCTGGCCTCAAGCACTACTTCTTTTTCTAATTCCATGTACACGGTGTCTTCGTCATCGGCTTTGTAATAAAGCACTTGTCCCATGGGGTCAATAATCATGCTATCGCCACTATGGTTTATTTGATGTCCGTCTTTACCAATCCTGTTAACGCCTACTACATACGTTTGATTTTCTATGGCGCGTGCACATAGTAAGGTTTTCCAAGCGTGGTTGCGCCTTTCGGGCCAATTGGCTACATACAATAATAGGTCATATTCGTCGGGTGTTTGTTTGCGCGCCCATACTGGAAAACGTAGGTCGTAACAAATTTGCAAACAAATTTTCCATCCGTTTACTTGTGCGATTAATCTTTTGTTACCAGGGGTGTATTCTTTGTCTTCACCCGCAAATGCAAACAAGTGTCTTTTGTTGTAGTAGGCCACTTGACCATTTGGTAATACCCACAATAAGCGGTTGTAAAATTTATTCTCCTCTTCAATAATAATACTGCCTGTTAAAATAATTTTATGCTGCGCCGCTTGTTCTACCATCCACTCAACCGTAGGGCCTTCCATGGTTTCTGCAAATAGTTTTGGCTGCATGCTAAAACCGGTGGTAAACATTTCGGGTAGTACCACAATTTGAGTAGCCGCTTCTGTAGCTGCAATTTTTTTTTCGAGCATCTCAAGATTTCTAAACTTGTCTTCCCAGAAAAGATCGGTTTGTATGAGGCTGATGTGTAAATTACCCATAGTGCAATTTAAGAATTTTCTTTAAGGCCTGCTTTTATTTTGGCAATCGCGGCCTGCACCCGTCCGGACTCAAAGCCACGGCTCACTAAGTACTGCATCACTTTGGCTTGTCTGGCATAGCCTACTTCTTTATTGCATTTCTCCCACTTATCGATAGCTAATGTATCGAGGGTTTGCTCGTATGCTTCCTCTTCGATTGTGGCTAGTCCCGCTTTAATATTATACGCACTTACCCTTTTTTGCTTGAGTTCGTAAGCGATTTTTACACGCCCCCATTTTTTAGTTCTAAAATGACCGCCTGCAAACAATGTAGCAAACCGGGTTTCATTTAAATAGTCTTCCTCAATGAGTTTGGAAAGTAAGACATCTACGTCTTTGGTTGATAACCCATACCCATACAACCGGTCTTTGGTTTCTTGATGACTACGCTCTTGATAGGCACAAAAATGCTTAATTTTTTGCCAGGCCTGATCGGGAGTGAGGTATTTTTTAATCATGAAGGTTAAATATACATACTTGCCACAAAACAGCCTTGTTTTGCCCCGCCAATCCACAACTGATTCACATTAAAGAGCTTGTTGTCTACTAGCGTTATTTAGAGCATCAAAGTATTGGAATTTTGGATTAGGTTTGCAGGGTACCTATAACTTATATAGCATGAAATTTATTGTTTCTTCATCGTCGCTTTTAAAACACCTTCAACAAATTGGTGGCGTTATTAATGCAAACACTGTATTGCCTATTTTAGAAGATTTTTTATTTGAAATAACAGACAAAAAATTAAGTATTGTAGCTACCGATTTAGAAACAGTAATGCGCGTAGAAATGGATGTCGAAAGCAAGGCAAATGGACGTGTTTGTATTCCTGCTAAAATTTTGTTGGATTCATTAAAAAATATTGCCGATCAGCCACTTACTTTTAATATCGATAAAAACTTTGCTGTAGAAATTACAAGTGACAACGGTAAGTATAAAGTAATGGGTGAAAATCCAGATAATTTCCCTAAAGAACCTTCTGCAGATGATACCAGCAGTTTTGATATGACTAGTGGTGCTTTATTAACTGCCATCAATAAAACATTATTTGCTGTTAGTAATGATGATTTACGTCCAGCTATGACAGGGGTATTTTTTGAACTATCTACAACTGGCGTTCAATTTGTTGCTACCGATGCGCACAGACTCGTGCGTTATAAAAGAACAGATGCAAAAGCACCAAAAACAGATTCGTTTATTGTGCCACGCAAGCCACTTAATTTATTAAAAAATGCATTACCAGATAATGAAGATGCTATTACCATAAGCTACAATAGCAATCATTTATTTGTAAACCACGGTTCTACGCAAATGATATGTAGGCTTATTGATGCGCGTTTCCCAGACTATAAAGTGGTGATTCCTGCAGACAATCCGTACAAGCTTGTTGTAAACAAACATGATTTTCAAAATGCACTTCGTCGTGTAAACGTATTTAGTAATAAGAGCACCAATCAAGTGGCGCTAAATATTACTGGTAGCGAGTTACAGATGGCTGCGCAAGATGTTGATTTTAGTTTTGAAGGTAACGAGCGTATGAATTGCATGTATGATGGTGAAGATTTACAAATCGCTTTCAATGCAAAGTTTTTAATTGAAATGTTAAACGCCGCAGACACCGATGATGTAAAAATGGAATTATCAACTTCTACAAAAGCGGGCCTTATCAAACCTACCGAGCAAGGAGCTGGTGAAGATTTACTGATGCTTGTGATGCCACTCATGTTAAATAATTAATAGCAGATGCTAGAAAATTTAATTGAATATTTTAATCAGATTCCAAGTACGCACCGCGCGCTTATTTTAGCTGGTGGCATAACATTTTTTTGGATCATTGAAGGCGCTATTCCGCTGTTTTCATTTTCATACCAAAAGTGGAAGCACGCTGCTATCAATATTTTTTTTACACTCACAACAGTTGTTATCAATTTTGCTTTTGCACTTGTTATTGTTAAAGCATCTGATTGGGCCGTGGCGCAAAAATTTGGACTCTTGCAACTTGTTCAAATGCCAACATGGGTGTTTATCATTGGCGGACTTATGCTACTTGATTTAGTAGGTGCTTGGTTCATTCATTTCATTGAACATAAAATCAAAATTTTGTGGAAATTTCACATGGTGCATCACGCAGATACCCATGTAGATACCACCACTGCTAACCGTCATCATCCAGGAGAAAGTGTTTTTAGGGTCGTGTTTACACTAATCGGTGTTGTTGTTTGCGGTGCGCCTATGTGGTTAGTGATGCTGTACCAAAGCTTAAGTGCTGTGTTTTCTCAATTCAACCACGCCAATATTAGACTTCCATTGTGGCTAGACACCGCTATTAGCTATGTAATTGTGTCGCCCAATATGCATAAGGTGCACCACCATTATATGCGCCCTCAAACAGACTCTAACTACGGTAATATATTTTCTATCTGGGACCGCCTTTTTGGAACTTTTGATGCAACGCCCATGGAAAACTTGCGATATGGCCTTGATGTGCTCGATGATAGCACCGATCAAAGTTTGGCCTATCAATTAAAGGTCCCTTTTGACAAATCGGTGAAGACAGATTATTAAATATGCCGTTTCTTTGCATCACAATTTGATGTTCATGAAAATTTGTGCTTTTATTCCTGCTAGATATGCTGCTACGCGCTTTCCTGCTAAATTGATGCAGCTGCTAGGAGATAAATCTGTAATTCGCCACACGTATGATAATACGGTAGCAACCGGACTTTTTTCGGATGTGTTTGTAGTAACCGATAGCACTTTTATTTTTGATGAAATAACAAATAATGGCGGCAAAGCTATTATGAGCATGCGCCCACACGAAAGTGGTAGCGACCGAATTGCCGAAGCCGTTGCTCATTTAGATATTGATGTGGTGGTAAATGTGCAAGGAGATGAGCCGTTTGTAAAAAAGGAACCCCTTCAAAAATTACTAGAAGTATTTAAGGACCCAGCTCAAAATGTACGTGTGGCATCACTCATGCAAGTGCTTACATCACAACAAAATATTGAAGATTCGAATTACGTAAAAGTGGCCATCGATAAAAATAGCAATGCTTTATTTTTTTCGCGAAGTGTGATACCATATCCTAGAAGCACCGAGAGCCCAATTACTTATTACGAACATATTGGTGTGTATGCATTTAAAAAAGAAGCGCTGCTTGCATTTACCAATTGGGAAATGACACCACTTGAAGCCGCAGAAAAAATTGAGTGCCTTCGTTATTTAGAAAATGGCGTATCCATAAAAATGGTTACAACAAATTATATGGGCGTAGAAATTGATACACCCGAAGACTTAGAAAAAGCAGCAAAGCTTTTACAACAATAAATAATACCCGAATAAAAATAACGATATGAGTTTTAGAAATTTTAAAATGGTTGACTATGTGGTGTATGGACGCGGTAGTTTTAATCAACTTGACGAAATATTAGCACCCAATAGAAAAGGCGATGCCCCTATGATTTTTTTAGTGGATCATTTTTTTGAAGGGAAGCCACTCGTGCAAAGAATTCCACTTACTGGAAAAGATAAAATTGTTTTTGCGGACGTTACACATGAGCCTAAAACAAAGCAGGTAGACGCTTTGGCCGCTTCTCTGCGCGAAGAATTTGGTACTGTAAGTGGTATTGTAGGCATTGGTGGTGGCTCAACTATGGACCTTGCAAAAGCAGTTTCACTCATGATGACCAATCCGGGTTCTTCTGCCGATTATCAGGGCTGGGACCTCGTAAAAAATGCAGGTGTTTATAAAGTTGGTATTCCTACATTATCTGGAACGGGTGCCGAAGTGAGTAGAACAACGGTGTTAACAGGTCCTGTGCGAAAGCTGGGTATGAACTCCGATTTTACTCCGTTTAATCAAATTGTACTAGATCCAGATTTAGCAAAAGACGCACCGGCTAATCAACGTTTTTACACGGGCATGGATTGCTATATTCATTGCATTGAATCTTTAGAGGGTACGTACTTAAATGAGTTCAGTAAAAGTTATGGTGAAAAAGCACTGGATCTTTGCAGAAAAGTTTTTGTAGAAAAAAATACTTGGGATGATGAAAGTGACGAGCAATTAATGATGGCATCATTTGCCGGCGGTATGAGTATTGCATATAGTCAGGTGGGTGTTGCGCATGCAGTGAGCTATGGATTAAGTTATTTACTAGGGACCAAACATGGTATTGGCAACTGTATTGTGATGAATCATTTAGAGGAATATTATCCAGCAGGTGTTGAAGAATTTAAATTCATGGTTCAAAAAAATAACATTGAAATTCCGGTGGGTATTTGTGCAGGATTATCGGATCAAGATTTTAATACCATGATTGATATTTCATTAAGTTTAAAACCATTGTGGGAAAACGCGCTTGGTAAAAACTGGGAAACAATAATGACACGTCAAAAACTGCGTGCACTCTACGAAAAGCTGTAAAGCATACGCAATTAGAATAGATTATAAGATAGGGCCGTAATAAGCCCTATCTTTGTTTATAGACACATTAAATATTTTATTTTGAAGTTTATAGATTTAGGGTTGGATCAGCGGATACTGGATGGTATTGATGCGATGGGATATGAGACGGCAACGCCGGTGCAACAACAAGTAATGGTTCCCATATTAAAAGGGAAAGATATTATTGCTGCTGCGCAAACAGGAACTGGAAAAACAGCGGCATTTTTATTGCCACTACTCCATAGATTATTAACCACACAACACGACTCTCACGATATCAATGCACTTGTTATTGTTCCAACACGTGAGTTAGCGATTCAAATTGCAGAAAGTTTAGAAGGCCTTTCTTATTTTACAGACGTAAGTTCTATTGCCGTTTATGGTGGTGGTGATGGCAGTTCTTTTGCTGCAGAAAAAAAAGCACTAAACACAGGTGTTGATATTGTAGTGTGTACGCCGGGCCGTATGATTGCGCATTTAAACATGGGCTATGTAAAATTAAAAGGCTTAAAATATTTAGTGCTCGATGAGGCAGACCGTATGCTAGACATGGGTTTCAACGATGACATTCAAAAAATAATTTCTTTTTTACCGGCGCAAAGACAAAACCTTTTGTTTTCTGCCACCATGCCTGTAAAAATGCGTGACCTCGCTAGAAAAATATTAACCAACCCGGTAGAAATAAATATTGCGATTTCAAAACCACCTGAGCAAATCATACAAAAAGCATTTGTCGTTTACGAACCACAAAAAGTGCCTATTATAACGGATATGCTCAGCAGCAATGTTTATAAAAATGTGATTGTGTTTTGTTCTAAAAAACAAAATGTAAAACAACTTACACAGGAATTAAAAAGAGCCAAACTTGCCGCCGAAGAAATTCATTCGGATCTGGATCAAAAGCAAAGAGAGCAGGTGCTACAAGATTTTAGAAACCACAAGCTTTCGATACTAGTTGCCACCGATATTTTAAGCCGCGGCATCGACATCGAAGAAATTGACCTAGTTATTAATTACGACGTTCCTAACGATGGTGAAGATTATATTCACCGCATTGGCCGAACGGCCCGCGCAGCCACTACAGGAACGGCTTTCACACTCATTAGTGAGCAGGAACAATATAAGTTTTTAGCCATCGAAGAACTACTAGGTGCCCCAGTTACAAAAGGCACCGTCCCTCCCGAATTTGGCGAAACACCGGAATATGCACCCAAGCAAAGAAGTCGTGGTAATTTTAAGCAAAGACCGGGTCACAAAAAGCGTTAAATAATTTAGCAGATATGCAAAAAACGTTTTAATTTATGCTTCAATTAAAACGCTTGCCATGTCAACTAGAAGAGATTTTTTACAAAACGCAGGACTCTTAACTGGAGGCTCTGTACTTGCATCTGCACTGGGTAACGAAAGTTTTGCCTATTTTAAAAACAGTGTCATGCCTTCCGACCGTGTTAATATTGGTGTGATTGGACTCAATGGTATGGGATGGGCTAACGCCGCCACTGCCATGCGCCTTCCAGGCGTTGTGATTGCTGCACTTTGTGACATTGATACGACTGTTATTGATGGCCGCATTGCAGAATTAAAATCTAAAAATATTGATACTTCTAAAATTGCGATCTATTCCGATTATAGAAAACTACTAGAAAATAAAGATGTAGATGTTGTGATCATTGGTACCCCAGATCATTGGCATGCACTACAAATGATTCATGCTTGTCAGGCTGGTAAAGATATTTATGTAGAAAAGCCAGTGGGTAATTCTATTGTAGAGTGTAACGCCATGGTGGCGGCTCAAGAAAAATACGGTAGAGCGGTGCAAGCGGGTCAGTGGCAGCGCAGCCAACAACATTTTGGTGATGCCGTAAATTTTGTACATACCGGAAAATTAGGTACTATCAGAAATGTAAAAGTGTGGTGCTACTCTCAATCTAGCCCGATGCAGCCTAAAGCAGATGCGCCTATTCCTGCAGGTGTTGATTATAAAACTTGGTTGGGTCCCGCTCAGTTAAGACCGTATAACCGCAACCGTTTCCATTATTCTTTTAGATGGTTTTGGGATTATGCAGGTGGTTTAATGACCGACTGGGGTGTGCATTTATTGGATTACGCTTTACTAGGCATGAAAGAAACGGCGCCTAATACGATTTCTGCGGTGGGTGGCAAATACGCTGATCCTAGGGCTGCAAGCGAAACGCCAGATATGTTAAACGTTTTATATGGCTTTGATAAATTTAGTGTGTCTTGGGAGCAAACCATGGGCATTACCAATGGTAACTATGGAAGAGACCATGGCGTTGCATTTCAGGGCGATAACGGCACACTTGTTTTAAATAGAGAAGGTTGGGAAGTCATTGAAGAATCAAGAAGTGCGAATAAAATAATTGTTCCACTTAAGAGATCGGTCGATAATGGCGTAGAAAAACATTGGATTAACTTTTTAGAAGTGGTTAAGTCGCGTGATTTTTCTAAACTACATTGCTCAATTCAAGAAGGAGCTAAAGTGGCTACCATTTGTCAGATGGGAAACATTGCACACCGCAGTGGCAAACAGTTACAGTGGGATCATGCAAAAAAACAATTTACGGATGCTGCGGTTAACGCAAAATATTTATCGGCTGTTTACCACAATGGATATAGCATTCCAAAAATATAAATTGATGAAAAAAATTATAGTAACGCTACTTAGTGTAACACTCATTACTACAAGCGCGCTTTCGCAACAAAGTAGAGAGGACAGTTTAAATAGAGAAGCGGCTAAAACAGAAATTTGGGAGCCGAAGCCTACAAAAGTAGAACCGGGTAAAACGCCTTCTGACGCGCCCTCCGATGCTATTATATTATACAATGGAAAAAACTTAGATGCCTGGCACCGTTTAGGTGGTGGTAAGGCAGGCTGGAAAATAGAAAAAGACGGTACATTAACCGTGGTGAAAGGATCTGGATCTATAGAAACCAACCAACCTTTTGGTAGTTGTCAACTCCATATCGAGTGGCGTTCTCCAGCAGAAATTAAGCAGTCGGGCCAGTACCGTGCCAATAGTGGCGTGTTTTTTATGGGTAAATATGAAATTCAAATACTCGATTCGTATACCAATCAAACCTATGTGAATGGACAAGCGGGTGCTTTGTACAAACAACATATTCCACTTGTAAATGCAACCAAAAAACCGGGTGAGTGGCAAACCTATGATATCATTTTTACGGCACCACAATTTTATGCTGATGGTAAAGTGCAAGTGCCAGGAAGATTTACGGTACTACACAATGGTGTACTTGTTCAAAATAATGTAGATATAAAAGGAACGATTCAGTGGATTGGTCCATCTGTATATGAAGCGCACCCTGCTAAACTTCCATTTTATTTACAAGACCACGACCTCGATGGCGGTAGTCCAGTAAGTTTTAGAAATATTTGGATTCGTCCATTAGATTAGTATTTTAAATCTTTGCGTATAAACACCTAATGTCCTTTGTTAGCAAGGGTTTCTATCATGTAATATTTTTTTGAGGCAATGTAATTGCGTCTAGTTGTCAGCAATAATTAGGAAGTAATATTTATTATTTCCAAATTGAATAATAAAATTATTGCATGTCGGAACAGCCCAGCTTTTACACGCTTATTTTGTTTTCCATACCGCTGCTCGGTGTATTTATATTTTTATTTATTTGTGTGATTTATTTCTACCACAAAAAAAATAAAAACTTACTACACCAACTCATCACCACCGAAATTACAGCTGCCGAAAAAGAACGTAAGCGTATTGCCGCAGATTTGCATGATGATTTTGGCCAACTACTTTCTGTTATTAGACTTCAGGTTAGCAGCATCAATCCGGTATCTCAAGCCGATAGACAACTTATTAAAGAAGCCGCCACACACATAGATGACGTTTTAAAACGCATGCGTGTGATGAGTGAAGCCATTGTGCCCAATCAACTTCTAGCAGCGGGTTTTTGTTGGGGTATAGAAGAACTGGTGGCTACTTTCAATAAATTAGGTAATATTCAAGTGCATTGGGAACTGACTGGTGATCTTCCCGAATCGGAACCGGATCACTGGTTACATCATTACCGTATTATTCAGGAAATACTCAACAATGCATTAAAGCATTCTAATGCAAAAAATATTTGGATCAACGCCTTAGTAGATGATAAATATTTTTTACTATCTATTACAGATGACGGTATTGGTTTTGATAAAGAGGCAGTAGCTAGGGCGGCTACGGGTTCTGGACTTAGAAATATTTTTAACCGCGTAGCACTTCTTCGTGGCCAAGTTATTATAGACACTTTGCCACAGCAAGGCGTACGTTATCAAATAAAAACCCCCCTTAATTATGCTAAGTAAAAAAATCAAAATTGTCATTGCCGATGATCACCGTATTTTTAGAGAAGGCTTAAAGCTAATGCTAGCAGGCGTTTCAAACATTGATGTGTTAGGAGAAGCTTCAGATGGTGCTCAATTAATTGCGCTTGTAGCATCTGCCGCACCCGATGTAATTATTACGGATGTAAAAATGCCCAACGTATCTGGTACTGAAGCTGTAAAAATTTTATGTGCAAAATATCCGGGTATTCGAATTATTGCACTCACATCATTTGGCGAAGATCAGCAGATCATTGAAATGATTGAAGCAGGAGCGATGGGTTTTTTATCCAAAAATATTGTGCATGAAGAACTCGTAAGTGCCATTAATTCGGTGTACCAGCATAATGCTTATTTTTCTCAAAGTATTACCGAAAGGCTTTCAAAAATTATTGCTCAAAAAACCACGGTCCGCCACCACAATCCAAGTATCAGTTTTACCGAAGTCGAAAAACAAATTATTGGTCTTATTTGTAAAGAACTTACCAGTAAAGAAATAGCCGGTCAATTAAAAATTGGCAAACGCACTGTCGAGAGCTACCGCATTCGAATTATGGATAAAATTGGCGCCAAGAGTTTGGCCGGAATTATCACCTATGCAGCGGGATATTTGCCTAAAAATCAACAAATTGCGTAAAATTGGCCTTAAAAACCAAAATAAAGCAGTTTTGACTAATTTTTAACCACCGCCTTGATGTCAATTCAGTTATTTTTGTGGCCAATTGTATTTATACAACGAACCAAACGAACAATGAAAAAATTAGTATTCTTAAGCCTCGCGCTAACTGCTACCCTTTTTGCAACTGCTCAAACGGCAAAAAAACCAACCAAAGACTGGAGTAAATTTGATTTTACCAATCGCGCGGCAGATCATTTAGTGATTCAGTATGGAGCAGACGCTTGGCTGAATAGGCCTACGGCACTTCGCACAGGAAATGGTTTAAGCAGACATTTCAATGTTTATTTCATGTTTGATAAGCCTGTAAAATCCAATCCAAAATATAGCGTAGCTTATGGCATTGGTATTGGTACCAGTCATATCTTTTTTGATAACACAAGAGTAGATTTTAAATCTGGCGCCCCAACACTTCAATACACAGCGGTGGATAGCGTAGATCATTTCAAGAAAAATAAAGCCACTAGCATTTACGCAGAAATTCCTGCCGAAATCAGATACTATTCTAATCCAGAAAATCCGAACAAATCATGGAAGGCAGCTATTGGTGTTAAAGTGGGTTCTCTATTAAAAGCATATACAAAAGGAAAAAACCTCATCAACAAACAAGGTGAATCGGTGTATGGCACGGCTTACATAGAAAAAAATGTTTCCAAGCGTTACATCAATGGAACCAGCCTTGCCGTTACAGGTAGAGTTGGTTATGGTAGTTTATCACTTCATGCGGGCTATCAATTTAATAGTGTTCTTAAAGAAGGATTTGGACCTACCATGCAACGTTTATCTGTAGGTATTACACTCAGCGGTTTATAAATTTTGACATTTTGATTGAGAAGCAACACAAAATTAGAAAAGAGGAGAAAGCGGTACTTGTTGGCCTCATTCAAAAAGAAGTAACACCTGATCAAGTAAGAGAATACTTAGACGAACTTTCATTTTTAGCTGAAACGGCTGGTGCTATTGCCATAGAAAGATTTACACAACGACTTCCGCATCCTGATAGCCGCACATTTGTTGGAAAAGGAAAGTTAGAAGAAATCAAACAATACGTTGCGTCTAGAGATATTAACGTAGTGATATTTGATGATGAACTTACGGGCTCACAAATTTCCAATATTGAAAAAGAAGTAAAGTGTCGGGTTATTGACCGAAGCGATTTAATCCTAGACATATTTGCATCTCGTGCAAGAACAGCACAAGCAAAAGTGCAAGTAGAGTTAGCGCAATACCAATATATTTTACCACGCTTAAAAGGAATGTGGACGCACCTTGAGCGTCAGGGAGCAGGTATTGGTTCACGTGGTCCGGGTGAAACAGAAATTGAAACAGATAGACGTATTGTAAAAGATAAAATTTCATTACTTCGCGGCCGTTTAAAAGAAATTGACAAGCAATCTATTACCCAGCGTAAAGAACGTGGAGAATTTATTCGCGTTGCTTTAGTGGGTTACACAAACGTTGGTAAAAGCACGCTCATGAATGTGCTTAGCAAATCGGATGTGTTTGCAGAAAATAAATTGTTTGCAACACTTGATACTACGACTCGAAAAATCGTTTACGAAAACACACCTTTTTTATTAAGTGATACCGTTGGGTTTATTAGAAAACTACCACACCATTTAGTGGAAAGTTTTAAGAGCACACTTGATGAAGTGCGTGAGGCCGATATTTTATTGCACGTTGTTGACGTTTCACATCCTTTATATGAAGATCAAATAGGTGTTGTGAATCATACACTCCAAGAACTAAAAGCTTTT
>Ga0209354_10000127_pt1 | contig 37219 bp, 40 predicted proteins | sample LauGreSpBDMM15DD_2_FD_187562 | JGI IMG/M metagenome (GOLD analysis project Ga0209354, IMG submission 187562) | Freshwater lake microbial communities from Lake Michigan, USA - Sp13.BD.MM15.DD (SPAdes) (version 2) | ecosystem: Environmental > Aquatic > Freshwater > Lake | place: Lake Michigan...
TGCACGAAGCGGAGCGCACAATGGGAGACCCGCAACTTTGGGATGAATACCAATCATACCTATCGGACGCGATGAGGAATATTGGCTGGATTTATCACGCAACTGCCGCCCAACGCGCAGAAGCCTTTCTCAGAACACTGAACCTATGGACACCATGAAGAACGAAACTGAAATCTGGAGATCACGCGCTTTGGCGCACGAAGAGAACTACTATCAAATGCTCAAGCGAGTTGACTCTTTGACCGAGCAACTGAGAGAGTCACAAGAATACGCTGACAAGTTGGTTGAACACAAAGACATGATTTGTCTGCCAAAAGATCTTGAGGTCTTGCGCGAAGCAAACCTAGGACTAGCCAAAGAAAATGCATTGTGGCAGGAGGAAGCCAAACGCTGGCGCGACATGTATTTAGAATACGATGAGATGCTTGAGGAGCGAGTGAACGAAGCCGTCCAGAGACTTGAGAAAGTCTGGGACGGACTCGATGAGTTGAAGAAGAAAGTCGAAGATGAGTATTGAGTTGCAGTGGTGCCGTCGATGCCAGCAGGATAAACTTAAGCGTGAGTTCTACGAGTGCCACCGAACCAGATGCATTAGTTGTCTGAGCGAGATCAGAAAAGCACAATACGCTATACCCGAAAACCGAATCAAGAAACTTGAACAAGTAAGAAGATATGAAAACGCTATTCCCAAAGCAAAGAAAGTCAGTTGACTTCTTAAAAGAAGCACTACGCATACACCAAGGCGCATTAGATAGCAGCCAAACTGGGGTTGGGAAAACCGTTATCGCTAGCCATGTAGCCTTAGAGTTTGGCAGTCCGGTCGTTGTCGTATGCCCTAAGATTGTGATCCCGCACTGGGAGCGCGAGTTCAAGGAGGTCGGCATCAAACCCCTTTTCATTTTAAACTATGAGAAACTGAAACGGGGCAACGAGCACATCGTAAAGGTCGCTAAGAAGATTTATCGTTGGCAACTGCCGGAGGGCACTTTAATTATCTGGGACGAGTGCCATAAGTGCAAAGCCCCATTTAGTCAGAACTCTCAGATGCTTGTCGCAGCGAAGCAAGCTGGATACTTCAACCTAATGCTCTCTGCTACCGCGTGCCAAGACCCCACAGAAATGAGATCTTTAGGTTTTGCCTTAGGTCTGCACTCGTTGAATAAGCCGGAGGGGCAGAAGAAAAGTTGGTTCTCTTGGATGATGCAGTACGGCTGCAAGAGAGACCCTTGGAATAATTGGGTGGCTGGACCCGTACCAAAATTGGTACCTCTTAACCAGCAACTCTACTCCACCAACTGTGTAAAGCTGACACCTAAGGATCTGCCAAATGCTTTTACAGATAGTCATGTTATTACGGAACCACTCGCTTTCTCCTCGCTAACGGACATTGCTCGCTTCTACAAACAACACGGAGTTACCCCAGAAATTGTAGACCAGTTCCTTGAAGATGGCGGTGCGTCACCCCATATTCTTGTAGAGATCCTCCGCGCCCGACAACTTGCCGAAGCTGCCAAAGTCTCCGATATCTTAGACATGATTGCAGACGCGTGTGCCGAAGGATACAGCGTTGCGGTGTTTGTAAACTTTACCGATACCGTCAAAGCTATTGCCGAATCCCTGCCAAACGCTTCCGTAATTGTCGGGGGGCAGACCGCAATGGTGCGAGAGGACAACATCCAACGGTTCCAAACGAACCAGACGAACGTGATTATCTGCAACATCGCGGCAGGTGGAGTCGGCGTATCCCTGCACGATACGGAAGGTGGACACCCGAGGATGAGTCTCATCTCCCCCACGTTTAACGTGAAGGACTACATCCAAACCCTAGGGAGAATACATCGAGTTGGCGCGAAAAGCCCTGTGGTTCAACGGGTTCTGGTTGCCTCAAAAACAATCGAAGAAAAAATCGTTGACAAGCTGGAGAAAAAAAGATTGGCTCTGGACACGCTTCACGCGCAACAAGGGACACCAAACACATGAGCACAGACACAACATTCAGTGAACTTAAAAAAGCAAACAAAACCGTTGCTGGCAAACACACCGCACAGGTTACTCTAATCGATTTTATGGCTGGTATTGCCTTTTTAGGTTACGCCTTCAATAAATTTGAGAATCTTAGCGTTCCTGAAGGTAGCACATTGGGCGAAGAAGTAAGTCGCGAAAGCTACGAATGGGCAAAGGCGATGTGCGAAGCTAAAAAGAACATTTAATATGAACACCGTAGACCACTCCGAACGCGCACACGCTGAATTTGGCCCTTCATCTTTGAAGTATTACTCCATCTGTTCCGGCTATCACGGTAAAGATGGAACAAATCCTGCCGCTGAAATGGGAACCCGTATCCACGAAGCCCTTGAGGTAAGGGATACGAGTGCCCTACACAACGAAGAAGAGGTCCAGATATACGAGCGTATGCTTGCCGAAGAACTCGAAACCTTTGACAATGTGTTTGGGGGTGTTGAGGGGGTGACCATTAAACGAGAAATGCGACTGGTGCTCGACCTTGACTGCAAGACACCAACCTTCGGAACGTCTGACATCGTAGCGTGGAAGGGCAACGTCGGTCTTCAGATTGACTACAAGACAGGCATTAGCAAGATTGACTCGCCAAACTCCAACTGGCAGGCGAAAGCTTATGTACTTGCTACATTCCAAATGTTCCCGCACCTTGATACTGTTCACTTTGCTTTCTTAGTTCCTAAGCGCAATGAGATTCTTATCGGTCGCTTTGAGCGGAGCGGGATGGATCAACTCCGCAAAGAGATCTCTGATGTCATTATCGCCGCTGAGACCACACGACCTAAGTGGGGCAACAAGACCATCGATCTGGATGACCTCAACCCCTCCGTGAACTGCCGCTTCTGCCGCCACGAAGAACACTGCCCCGCATTGGGTGCCGTTGCTATTGAGGTGGTGCGGAGATATCGACCTGACCTTTTGCCGGATGGGCCAATCGCCGCAAGCGAGATCGAGGACACAGAGACGATTGAAAAACTTTATATCGTAGCTAAGATCGTCGAGAACTGGGCATCCGGCATCAAGCATAAAGCAACCGGAATGGCACACGATGGTGTTGAGTTTGAATCACTTAAACTGAAATCAATGGGGGCACTTAAGAAAACTAAAGAGAAAAATTATCTTGCCCAACTCGCAGTTCGTCACGGTTTGGACTTGACGGAAGTAATTGAGGCAGCAGACTTGACCCTCAACCAACTCTCAAAGGTGCTGCACGAAAAGGCTCCGAAAGGAAAAAAATCTTTTATCGTTGACAGCTTCGAAAAAGAAGCTATTGATCTGGGCATCGTTGAGGTTGGTCCTACACGATACACACTTTCCTCCAAATGAGGAGACTGGGAGTTACGGTTGTCCCCATTAGTAAGCATACGCAACAACCGATCTTAAACAGAAACTGAAACCATGAGTAGTAAAGCAGAAACCGCAAACGTAGTAGTGAAAGAAACCGAAGCACTGGCGACCCCCGCCAACAATAGTATGTCCTTCTCCGCACAGGATATCGACATCCCCCGTCTTAATGTCATCCAAAAGATGTCTGAGATCAAGGGCCCTATTGGTGCTGTTGTCATCGATCAGGATTCCGTGTTGCTTGAGGCCGAACAGAAAACACCCGTCGTCGTGATTGGTGCCACTAAACGGTGGAAAGAGAACGTCCCATTTGGTGAAGACTACATCCCGAAGATTGTTTCCTCGGAGTCTGAAGCAAAGGAACTCGCCAACGATAGCTCGTATGAGGTCATTGAGTTTGCAGAAATTATTCTGCTAATCCCACAGACCGGAGACGATGATAGTTTGTTCCCGTATCCAATTGGGGAGGGGAACTATCAAATCGGGCGTATCACAGTACAGAAGGATGCCTATCGTTTGACGTATAAGCGTCTGTTCACCTTCCAGACATTCAACCCAGATATCTCAGTCGCTACTCGCTTCTGGAGCTTTGGGACCGAATTGATGTCTAAGGGTAAGTATAGCTGGTATGTGCCTACCTTGAGCATTACGAAGGAGAATGCTCCAGCCGAAGCTATCGATTTCGCAAACCGCCTAACGAAAGGATCAAACTAATGGAAGCTCTACAGAACCCGTTGGCTATTCTGAAACGTGAAGCTGATTCAATCCGTGCTGTCATCAAGACCATTGATGGCAACATCGTTGAGTTGCAAAACCAGATCGTAGAAGTCTCAGTCCAAAAAGCATCGCTCACTCTTGTTGCACAAGCAATTGATAACGAGATGGATCGTATCCGTGTGTCGAACCCCATTGTCGAACAACTGGAGTTTGAACTAGACCCTGAATAATAAACCAACCCTGCACGATAAACCGCTTAAGTTTATCGTGCAGGGTCTCTTTACGCCTTGAAACTGGAATCAGAATACCAACAAACCAACAAACTAAAATGAACCAACACACCAAAACGAACATGCATATAGTATACGGACCATCTATGAGTGGTAAAACATTGAATGCGGAGGGAATTATGAAACTCATTGGTTGCGATGCAGTCTATGATTGGAACGAACAATTATTCATCCGCCGCGCCCTCGATTCTGGATCGAACGTACTTGTCCTAGCCCACGAAAAGAACCCTCTCGTATTCAAAGGTAGAGGACTATCTGGTCTTTTTGACGGTGCTATCGCAACGTCAATCGAGGTTATTCGTCATGTCATGGCAGACGAGTGGCTAACTGATGAGAAGAAGAAGAAGGGAAAATATATGGTCAATCAATATGTGTCTTTATTCCACCAAAGCTGGAACTTCGTTACGACTGTACGCAACGGAAAAAACATTATGGAATTCCAATCGAAAGAAGAAGCTGAGAAGTGGATTGCGGATCACCAGTTTGTTAGCGACCCCCATGACGTAATTAAGAAAATTAGTTACCAAGCTACACGCTTTTACCTACCGCGTAAACCAACCAAATACCAACCATGAAAACATACGCACTAGACTTTGAGTCCTATTACGATAGCGACTGCTCCATCACAACCCTCGGCCCGAGAGGTTATTTCTCCCATCCGGCATTCGATGCCTATATGGTTACCGTTGTAGGAGAGGAGGGACAAACCTATGCAGGACACCCCAAGAACTTTAATTGGGATTCACTTAGGGGTAACAACGTAGTGATGCACAACGCATCGTTCGACGAATCGCTCTACCTTTACGGGGTTGAACAAGGATGGTATCAGAAGGTAGACTTTAACTGCTACTGCACTGCTGACATGGTAGCCTTCTTAGGCTTGCCGAGGTCACTCAAGAACGCCACAGCGGCAGTCTTCGGCACTGAAATCACGAAGACCACACGGGATAACATGAAAGGCAAGCAGTGGGGTAACATGACTGAGGACTTCAAGAAAGAAGTCAAAGAGTATGCCATCAAGGACGCTGAACTCTGTTTGAAGCTGTGGCAGGAACTGTCGCATAAGTGGCCGGAATCGGAACGCCGGATCAGTCATGTGAACCGTAAAGTGGGTCAGCGTGGACTCCCTATTGACACCGACCTCTTGCAGAAGAACCTGAGTCAGATCAAAACAGAACTATTTGAAGCAGAGCAAAGCATCCCGTGGATCGGAGACTACACCCCCCTGTCCCGCAAAGCGTTTAATGAGCAATGCCGCAAGCAAGGAATCACGCCACCATCCTCGCTCGCTCAAGATAGCGAAGAGGCCGATGCGTGGTTTGCTGCACATCAACAAGCCTGTCCTTGGGCGCGTGCTGTTCAAAGCTATCGCCGGATCAACGCCTTCCTCCGCAAGCTTGAAGCTTTCGATGCCGGAACCATGCCCGACGGTCGCTATTACGGTGGGCTTATGTATTGCGGGGCGAACCCCACGGCTCGCTTCAGCGGTAGTGGCGGTAACCTGAACCTGCAAAATCTACCGAGAGACGCTATGTTCGGGGTCAACTTCCGACACATGATTAAACCAAAGGACGGATATAAGCTTATCGTGGTTGACTTGTCACAGATCGAAGTCCGCACCCTTTGCTGGCTTTCAAAAGACACGAAAGCCCTAAACCTGATTCGGGAATCCGATGACATCTACCATGCGTTCGGTGTGTTGTTGGGTCTGCACGATCCGGCTAACGGCCAACTTAGGGAATACGATAAGGCACTACGGCACAAGGTGAAGTCAATCGTCTTAGGCTGCGGATACGGGATGGGACCAAACAAGTTCTCCGTATTCAGCAACATGCCAATGGCTGAAGCAGAGGTTGCCGTTAAGACGTATCGCGATAAGATGTCCACCGTCGTCAAATACTGGCGCAGTCTGGATCAGGATATGGTGATGGCATATAATCTTGAAGAACCTTTTGGTTTGGATCTACCGTCTGGCCGCTCTATGCAATACGGCAAGCTCAAACGGATGAAGGAGACAGGCGGAATGAATCGTTTCCGCTACATCGGCAAACTAGTCCGCAACGGCCAGATGCGCGACTTCGCCCTATGGGGCGGGATCTTAACGGAAAATATGTCTCAAGGATTAGCCCGAGATATTTTCTCAGACATGATGATTCGTGTTGACGCTGCTGGCTATCCTGTAATTCTCCACGTCCATGACGAAATGGTCTGCGAGGTTCCTGAAGAGCACGCAGAGCAAGCCCTTTCCGATATCCTTAAAATCATGCACACAGCACCGTCATGGATTCCTGACATTCCTGTTGCCGCTGAAGGAGAAATCTTAGACTTTTACACCAAATGAAATACCGCTACCTCAAAAACAACCGCGCCGTCGTTACGGCGGCAACTGATGACTTATCAACCCTTACGCATACATGCCCGACATTCGCGAATAAAGCGGAATACCGAGAGTGGTGTGCTAAGGATTCAACAGACCATTGCTTTTATTCAATGGCTGAAGGCGACTCCCCAAACGCTAGGATTAGCACAGAGAACCCTGTCAACAAGATTCACGGCTTTGTCGCGGACTTTGATGACGTTCCCGTCGATTGGAATACAATCGATCAAGTGCTTAAGACTCGATGCGACGGATCACCCATGCCAACATGGAGGTCCAAAACCTATTCCGGTTTCGTGCGCCTCGTATGGGAGTTCGACTCACCGCTTCCTATCGCGCCAGATATTGCGCCCGCTTTCTTGAAGCGGCTCTGCGATGCCCTGAAAGCTTCGATGCTCTTAGGCGGGTTTGATAAGACAAGCCTCAAGCCGTCTCAGTACTTTGAGATCGGGACTAATTGGACTAAGATCGGAGACCAGATCCCGATTAACTTTGCCCGAACAATCTTACTTAAAGCCGCAAATGATACGCCGATTAGGACATCGGATACGAATGTTCCGCTTGATGATATCGCTGCCGAAGTCTTACGTAAGTTCCCAAATAGATGGAAGGGTGATTTCGTAGTCGGTGCAAGGGGTCCGCTATTCTGGATTGATGATGGCATCGACCGTGACGGCTGTCAGGTTCGAGAAGACGGCATGATCTGCTATTCTGACCGTGCCGGAAAAGGGTTCGCATCATGGCGTGAAATCTTGGGCAAGAAGTTCCTCGACCAGTTTGAGGAGAAGAAACTGTCTCACCTTATTAACCAATACTGGTTTAATGGTAAGAACTATTACAAACTCCTTGACGGTAGTCCGGTAGCTATCCCAAAAGATCAGCTTATTCTGGAACTACGAAAGGCTGGTTTCTGCCCTAAGATGAAGAAGAACCAGACGATCACCGAGATTGAGCAGGCTATCCTCTCTATCTCAAATGATTGCCGTGTCGAGGAAGTCGCACCAGTTGTGTTCTCAAAGGACCGCGTGGTCTGCTTCAACGGTCGCAAGATCCTCAATAACTGTAGGGCTGTTCCGGTTCAACCTGCGGACAACGGAGATCCAGCCAACTGGCCTTGGATTCACCAGTTCGTAATCCCGTTCTTCGCGGATGATGACAACGGAAACTCGACGCTACCCTACTTCCTTGCATGGTATCAGCGGCTCTATTTGGCTATCCTTAACCATCGGCTCGACCAAGGACAACTGTTTATCCTATTGGGGCCAACGGGGCACGGCAAGACGCTACTGACCAACAAGATTATTGGTGCCTCAGTCGGCGGGTTTAGTGATGCTTCGGATTACTTGTCGGGCAAAACAAACTTCAACCGCGATCTCTGCGGCTCTGCTGCTTGGGTTATCGACGACCAAACTGCTGCGGCAACCTATGCAGACCAGCGTAAATTCGTGGAACTTACGAAGCGTTGCGTAGCCAATCCTAGGCTTGAGTATCACGCTAAGTATGCGGACGCTATCCCGCTGCCGTGGTCCGGTCGCGTCATGATGTCTCTTAACCTCGACGCAAACTCCCTTGCTGCACTGCCGTCATTGGATAGCAGCAACCGAGACAAGATCATTGCGTTGCGTATCAGTGGCGGGCACAAGGTAAAGTTTGGGTCAAACGACTTTGTCGAAAGCACAATTGCCACAGAGTTGCCCTACTTCCTTAAGTGGCTTATTGATTGGAAAGCTCCGCTTGAGGTTAAGGATTCAAGTCGCTTCGGGGTCAAAACCTACATCGACTCGTTTATTGAAGCAGCGGCCTATGACAATAGCTCACGTTCAGCGATTGCTGAAATGGTGGAGTTCTTCGCTAAGAAGGTCCGTGAGTATACCGAAAGACCCAAATGGCGTGGCACGCTTACCGAGTTCACTGTCGTCCTGCACGAATCAAACGGTGGCCGTAGCGTCGGCAACAGCAACAACCTTGAGTTTGTGCGTAGGGGCATGACGGTCCTTGAGGAGGTCAGCAAGCACAACAAAGGTATTCGACCCGTCCGAAGCAGGGGTGACGGTGGGGGTAAAGTATGGGAGATCGATCTGTCTAAGGACTTCGATATCGACAAGGGCGACGACTTCTAAATCGCAATACGCTTCTTCGTCAACTTAAGCGTTGGCGGATAAAGCTCCGAGATTGGCAACGTGAACTCATCAGCAAAGGAAAGTTTTCCATCGCTGGGGTCCACGTTGCCTTTTGGTAGGAACACTGCACGCTCAATAAACTCACGGGCAGGCATCCAACCGATAATAGTAGCCAAAGTCATTTGTTGGTTACACCTAACGAAATAGTAAACATTACATTTGCTACACAGCTTTTCCTTATTGGCCTCGCTACCGTACACACGGGCAACATAATGGGGTTCGGGGACGGCTGCGGCTTTTGTGGTCTTGACATCAATAGTTATTTTGTTGGGCAGCATAATATCGTAAGCTGGATTAACAGCACCGACACGCTCCCCGCCAATGATCTCTTGCACAAGGATTTCACCCATCATGCCGATCTCATTGCCTGCTCCTCTTGTAATTGACTTATACAAGACCCCCATTTGTTTAGCCTCAAGACGCGCCTGTTTACGGTTCGCGTCCGAGGGTGTGATGACTTTCATTAGTAAAGTTGATACAGGCGACTTTGCGATCCAGTCCCATACGGATCGATATTGAGTCGCGGGATAGCTGCCCCCCTACTGGAGTTAGCTTCTTCCTCCATTAAAAGCATACACTGGTTCCAATGGTATTGGGCTCGCTCAATGTCGGCGTTGTCCTCCATCAGGCGACCTAAGAGTCCTTGCTTGATTGCGCCGATATTGCCTACGTGCACAATTTCATTGTCGTTACGCAAAAGCTGGAATGCCCGCTTGCAAAGCACATGCACTACGGTCTGACCATCGGTAGCCCCATTGATTCTGAATCGGCGGTAACGGGTTACGCCGCTGTCTGGACCGATTGTTGCAATAGTGGTATTGCTCTCTAAAGCCGTTGTGCGGAGGTCAAAAGATCCGGTCAGGCTGTCATACCGAACACTCACAATGCTTGTAACGGGCGTATCAAAATTGATACGGTATGGGCCTGTAAGCAAAACCCCAGTATAAAATTGGTCTCCGTCGCTACCGACTACTTCGATTACGCTGCCGTCGTCCGGTGAAAAGGTGTGGGCGATACTGGAACCGGATGCGGATACGATGTACAGGTCTTCTACAGGCGCGGCAAAAAGCTGTTTGGTGGGGGCGTAGCCAGCATCAATCAAACCCCATTGGGTGGTGGCGTTATTGGAAAGGTTGCCGATGCCTACGGATTTAAAGTCATGCCACAAGGACCGAACGGGAACAGGAAACCCGTCAACCATTGTATGCAATACCGAATCGGCGTCGTCTGGGAGGGTGACGCAGCCATCGACTACGGGCAAACTATACTGCACAGTAAGATCACGATAGATCCCCATATTGTAAATACGGGAAAGCACTTGATTTAGGCTGGACTTAAAGTCGCCATCAGGCTCAACGTATGAGTTGAGCATCGGCGCAAGTTGGCTAAGGGTATAGGCGGGCATTGGTTCTTTTTTGTTGAGGCTTTACTGCGTTACGGGCAACTGGTTAAAACGACCCTCCACGGCACTTTGAAAACTCATGGGTTTTTCTTTTTTAATTACGGAAGCCATCTCTTCCATCCGCGTAGCCACACCAGACTTTGCTTCTTTCGCTTTTCGGTACTCCTCATTATCCAAGACTTCGCGGGCGGCTCCGGCAAAGTCATTCTGGCTGAGTAATTTTAGAGCTTTAGGTGAGCCAGTAATGTCCCCCCTATACGCCCCAGAAACCAATTGCGCCTGAAGTTCTGGCGAGAAATCGCTAAACGTGTCGGGCCCAACGAGCCTCTTAGCCAACGTAATCTTCTCGGCAATGGCTTTAGTAGCCAAAGCTTTGGCCGCTTCCTCATTAATCTCTTTCCCAAAAAAGGGACTGGCTTTGAGATCAGCGTCGGTTCCTTTACCGATTAGGGTTCCGATCCCGACCGTCCAATTTTTATTGGTGTCGAGGTACGGCTTCGATCTAAAACCTTCATGCCTACGGATCACCTCAAAGGCTTTATCAGCAAGACCTTTACTCTCATATTCAGGCATCGGTTCTTCCTCATCTGGCTTAAAGCCGAATTGGTCAGCACGCAGTTCTTCTGGAGAAGGAACTCTTTTAGGCTTTACGAGGACGGGATTCACTAGGTTATTTCTTTGCGACTTTGACGGCTCCGGTATGAAGCTCCTTCTTTAGTTTGCCCTGTTCCTTACTGGAAAGAGGCGAAACTTTAGAGAGCAAATAGGCGACCTGCCTTTTAGATTTTACATTTGCAGCGGGCATAATTGGATATTAGTGGTTTAGGGAAACAGTGTCAAGGGTGGATTTAAGGCTACGAGTTCGGTTGTAGTTCGTAACTATACGTTCTCGTATGGGACGTTGTACCATTTGAACGCAGATTTGTCTCTGTCCAACTTAGTAAAGTTGGAGATGTGTCGAAAGAAAAAACAATGCGGTTAGTTTCCCAAGTGGGCTTAAACCGCCATACAATATAAAATTTATCTCGGTGGTAGAAAGGTTGGATTTCTCTAATATTAGTCGCGATAGTAGTGGTTTCATTTGAGATAATAAAACTTTCGCTATTTTCGAACCGTGAGTCAATAAAATCTTGACCCGATAGTCTAAAGAAATTTATGCCTTTTGGACAGGTGGCTGAAAGCTGCCCCGCATAAAAGCTATTAAAATCTAGTGGCACGTCCTCTCCCGACCCGCCGCCACCTGCCTCAAAAACCTTGACGGATTTATATCGTTTTAGATTTGCCGAAATGTCGTGAGGAAGGATTCCTGTTCTTACACTTTTGCCTATAACTGTATTCCCGATGTGTGCCCAGTCACAATATTGTTCAAATGTTATTTCTCTAAAGGCTTTAAAGTTGGCCTTAATGATATCAAACTCCTCATCGGTTATAGAAGAATACTGTTCGCCCTTTGGGGCTACGATTATAAAACTAGGATCGCGTTTTTCTAAAGGGATCGACATAAACTCTATTACTCTTCAAACTTTTTAAATTTGGTCATTGCAGATAACGTGATGTACCCATATTCATTATCTTTGATGCAATAAAAGTCTATAGGTATGCCGGAAACAAAATAATCGTCTTCTGTTATTGTTTCTCCCGACAGCGAATCTCTTATCTCTTCTGGGTAACGGTCTTCTGGGTCTGGGTCAACACTGATTGTGTTTGAGTCTTGGACATACACGACCATCGCACTCTGCTTGTCCGCCGAAAAAAGCAACAACGGGGTTTGGCTCACCATCGATGACGCTCTTTCATTTCCTGCGCGTCGAGATATCTCGTTACTTTCGGGGTTCTTAACACCCTGCTCCGACTCGTTAGAACGAGCAGCCCGCGAGTCAGAGGCGGCTAGCTTACTGTCTGAAACAGAACTAGAATCGGACGAGGCAGGATCAACCTTACCATTCTCTACAGTAGAACTAGACTTGGCGTCTGTTTGATTGTAAGCCCCCCTTTGAATACTAGGCTCTTCAATTTGCGGTACCGGAGGGGGTGCGCCCGTCGGTGGTGGTGGTGGTGGTGCGCCCGTCGGTGGCGGTGCGTCTGTTTGATTGTAAGCCCCCCTTTGAATACTAGGCTCTTCAATTTGCGGTACCGGAGGGGGTGTGCCCTGCCAATTTTGTTTAGCCCATTCATCTGATGCCTTAGACCCTGTAGATAATGAGTAATCCATGTTTCCCCCAGAAACCGTTGGGTATACCCCATTGATCGAGGTATTTTTAAGTAAATCAAACATTACTTGTGACACATCGTCTTTAGATAATGAAGAAATATTGCCAGTAGTATTGGTGTTGCCACTGTTTATGTTTGGCTGTAGCCCTTGACCACTAGTGGGCATACTGCCGCCCGCTGATGATCCAATACCCCCAGACGCAGGGGCCGTATTATCCGGTGTTATGATTCCAAGAGTAGTTGCCATAAAGTTAAACGTAAACTTCGATTAATTCTGTGACCCATATACCGTGTCTCCAGTGCTCGGACTGGCGAGCCACTTCGATCCAACCATCAAGCGTGGTTGGTGTTGTCGCGGGGATAACCACTTTCTCTCCCGAAGGAAGAGACACGTTTATTTCTTCTCTTAAACACTTAGGGATGGATAAAGTAAAAAAGCTAGTGCTTGTAGTTACTGATCGCGACCTATTCTCAGACTCAGATATAGATGTAGATTCGTTATTTGATTGCGTATCTGATTCTGACTCACCGTCATTAACTGAAGTGCTTTTACCTTTTGAGCTACTGATTGATTCGTTCTGCCCCTCTTGGGTCGAAGAGCCGCTCGATGAACTGGTTCCGCTCTGGGTCGAAGTGCCGCTCGATGTACTTGTTCCGCTCTGGGTCGAAGTGCCGCTCGATGTACTGGTTCCGCTCTGAGACGAAGTGCCGCTCGATGAACTGGTTCCGCTCTGAGACGAAGTGCCGCTCGATGTACTTGTTCCGCTCTGAGACGAAGTGCTGCTCGATGAACTGGTTCCGCTCTGAGTCTGAGTGCCGCTCGATGAACTTCTTGCAGAAGAACCATTGTTACCATCATTTGATGAGTTTTCTTTTCTGCTATCTACTGTTTCTTTTCTAGATACCTCTGGCGTACTGTTCCAGACGTACCCGCCGTCTCTATTTGTTTGGACCGAAGATCGGGTTACCCCACTGCCATTCGAAGCAGACACACTGTAAGAATAGCCGCTCGATGAACTGGTTCCGCTCTGAGACGAAGTGCCGCTCGATGAACTGGTTCCGCTTTGGGACGAACTGCCGCTCGACGAACTGCTTCCGCTTTGGGACGAACTGCCGCTCGACGTACTGGTTCCCTGTTGGGTCGAACTGCCACTCGACGTACTGGTTCCCTGTTGGGTCGAAGTGCCGCTCGATGTACTTGTTCCGCTCTGGGTCGAAGTGCCGCTCGATGTACTTGTTCCGCTCTGTTCTGAAGTGCCGCTGCTCTTTGACGTTCCTTTTGTTTCGCTTTCGGAAGTGCTTGTGGACCTAGAGGTGGACGAACTACTCGATATGCTCCTCGACGAGTTTACAGAGGAACCCTTAGACGTACCACTATTACTAGACTCACTTATCGATGTGCTCTTTGAAGTGTACTCAATAACAGCTTGAAAAGCTTCTGAGGCCCATACAGTGCGGGTGTTTGCAGAATCAACATCGGGGGGTGGTCCGTGTGTGAATGATCGCGTTGTTCTGGATTTTAAGGGCCCATCAGGCACGCGCTTCCATGTGGGAACCGCTACATACCGCTCTAAACCGATTACATCAATACTTAATAGAACTTCAGGTAAGTTTTCTCGGCGTAAGCCAAACCATACTTGTGGTGCTGGTAGTGATTGTAGATACGTCGTGCTACGAGTAGAGTGCCATTGATCTTTGGGTTGGATATCAACGGACCCAAAAGACCCATCAGCACCGTAATAAAGACCGCCACTTTCAGAGTTTGATGGGATTATGCTGGAAGAGAAAGCAAGAGGAACCCCATATCGACTGTCTATCTGCGCCCCGTAAATTGTAGGAAACAGAACATTACCATTAGCGTCTTTTGGTGCTTCGATGGTTACTTTAACGCTCTGCCCATTACCTAGAACCGAAACAGAACTATCAAGAATACCGTAGCCGGATTCAGTAGTTTCGCCGTCTTCTACAAGAGATTCTTTTCGGGTAGCTACGACGCCACCATAGTCATTCACAATAAGCTGCCCATTCGGTAAATTAACTGGGAGAACTAATTCGGCTCTTTTAGCCCTCTTAACCAGTTTAACACTTGGGTTAAGCTGGTCTTCGGTGACTGAAAGCTCATCGCTAGCTAGGGTTGGCGCGGATGCAAGGCCCTCCTCGATGTATTCTACCGACACAGTAGGGAGAATACTACGGAACTTTTCCGGTACGACTTCCGGTTTTTGTGCTCCGTGGCTCAGCTTTAAATCTAAAAAGCTCTCCTCTACATAGTTACGTTCCTCGATAACATAAAGAGAATCCAGTTCCGGCTCGCTCTTGGCTTGCTTCTTGTCGAAGAACAAATAGTTAATGCCATCAAATGTGCTCTCCGGCACTTCTGGCATTGGGGTCTTGAACGCAGGAAACAGCGGATCGAACTCAGACCTTAGAGTTAAATAGGTTCGTGTTACTACACGAAACTCACGACCACCGACGTTACCAATAATGTTGCGGTAGCCAAAAGAAAAGTTGTACCTGTCTTGTTCTTCTCTGTCCGCTGCGTAGAAAAACTCAAAAATTCCGTCGCGTTCAATATCGACAGTCTTAACAAAGACAAGTTTATGGTAAGGCCACTTGGCGGAATCAGGATGTGGGGTTCCGTATGCAGGGATATCGGAGCGGCTGCAATCTTTTACCTGACTAAACAATACGTCGCCGCTATCGGGCGTTGGATAAATCCGACGATCTTGTCTAAAAGGAGCTTGGGGTAATTGGGAGACTGGCATATTACACTAGAGGAAACACACTAACATTCATTTGATCTACAGTTACTTCATCACCATTAACTACATTCTCAACAAACACCTCAATAAACTCGGTCGGTAGAAGTTCGATAATACATTGACTTGAGACGTGAGCTAATACATTAGCCGCCGAACCTGTTGCTTGGAGCTTCGATGAAGCTATTGGGATGGCATCTTTTGCAATAGAAAAAGAATATTCAGTCCCATTGGTTCCGTGAAAACTAAGGGACACACTCACATAAAACTTGCGGGTTGCTGTTCCTGTATATGTTAAACGACCATTAGAATGCGAGAAATTAGACAGAAGACCCTCCGTAGTAGTTCCACTAACTTTTGTTGGGGTATCCACTGTTGCTATCGCAGTTTCAATAATGGTTGTGAGGTAAAGTTCACCATAAGCGGATTGACTAACCCCCGTCCCACCGTTAACAACGGGCAATACGCCTGAGACTCCCGATGTCAACGGCAAGCCCGTGCAGTTGGTGAGAATACTTCCGGCTGCAGGAATACCCAATACTGGAGTAAATAGGGTAGGAGAGGTTGAGAGCACGACTGATCCAGTGCCCGTTGAAGTCGTAACATTAGTACCACCGTTCGCGACAGGCAAGACACCACTAGCATCGGCTAGCGAAACGCCTGACGTAGTGCCAGTACCGCCGTTTGCAAGAGGGAGAATTCCAGATACATGGGTTGTAAGACCTACTTTACCATAAGATGGAGCAACCGTAACACCCCCAGAAAGAAGCACATTTCCAGTAGCAGCAGACGGAAGCTTTGCCAGAGCTGTATCAGAGTTTGCGTATAGGATATCCCCAATAGAATAGAGTGACTGACCCGTACCACCACTGGCGGCACTTAGTGTCCCTCCGACATCGCTTAAAGTTATAGCCGACCAAGAGGGGGCACCTGCTCCGTTTGCTTTTAGGAACCCACTTGAGGCGGTGGGCAACATCGCCGTAACGCCAGCATTCGACTGATATGGTATTGAACTAGCACCACCACCGATAAGATTAGTGGCGTTAGTAGCATTGGTGGAGTTAACAGCAGTAGTTGCTGCGTTTGTGATCTCGGTTTGTAGTGTCGAACTGAGATCCGTTTTGGCAATGCTAACCCAAGTTGGAGCCGCTGCACCGTTGGACTTAAGGAAAGTGCCCGAAGCACCTGCTAGCAATACAGTAGTGTCGGCTGCTGATTGATACGGGATGCTGCCTGTAGAGCCGCCAGCTAAGTGTGTAGCTTTGGCGGCGGTGCCTGTCGTGCTTTGGTTTAGAGTTGGAAAATCGGCAGCAATAGCAATAGACGGGACACCTGTTGCGGTTGTGTTCTTAACAATCCCCGTCGCGAGCGAAGACATCTCAACATTGTTAATCTTCGTAACTTTAAGCACGCCGCTAGCATCGGTAACGTCTCCGGTATGGGTGATGTTCGAAACTTTAGCGGTATTGGTCGTGATCTCAGTGGACAACGCCGAACTCAACATTGTCTTCTCAACAGCAGACCAAGATGGCGCGGCTGCGCCGTTTGACTTTAGCACGGTGCCCGATGTGCCGGAAGCCAACAAAGCCGTAGAATCATTTGCGGTTTGGTACGGGAGAGATCCCGTAGCACCACCAGCAATGTTCGTGGCTTTGGTAGCGGTTGTGGCTGTCAACGCATTGCCTGTCGTGCTTTGGTTAAGGGTGGGGAAGTCAGAAGCAATAGCAATAGACGGGGCACCTGTTCCGGTCGTGTTCTTAACAACGCCCGTTGCAAGGGAGGACATCTGGACATTGTTAATCTTCGTAACTGTGAGCACGCCACTAGCATCAGTAACGTCTCCGGTATGGGTAACATTACCTACTTTAGCAGTATTAGCTGTGTGTTGATTAAAGATAGTGGGGCTCATCAACCCACTAACGCTCGATGTCGCTGTTGATATTGGATCGCTGCCACCAGTAATATGAGAAGCAGCATGAGGAGCCGGAATAGATACGCCAGTATCGGAGATTGTAAGGGTATAGGTATCGGATGGCATGGGAATTAAGCGTCGTTGGTGGTTTGTGCGCGAGCAGTAAGCGATCCGTAAAGCAAACGCTCTCTTTTTGAATTACGATCCATGAATAGATCCCACTCGTAGATGCCTTTGCCCGCACGCAAAGTTTTGGTCTGGGCTTTCGTAATGATTATTTGAACCTGCCCGTCCGTTGCGGTTTCGTAGATCGCGGGAGTGAGGTCCAGCACTTCTTTCTTCGAAGCAACCTCACGAACATCAGCGTAAAATTCCGCATCCGTAAGGTCGACGGCAACGCCAGCCTGATTCTGAATCGTCAGAACGAAGCTGTAATCCGCTGCGCGGTCGAGAGTGATATCGTAATTTGCTGCGAGCATTGAAGAAGTCTATAGGATTCAGGGTTCAGAAGCAAGTTCCATTTGTGGGGTGATATACTCAAAGGCCGTTCCGTTGAAAACGATGTCAGTGCGACCAGCAGTTACAGGAGCGCGGGTGGTAAACTGTGGCACAGCGAGCGCGTCCAGACTGGCGTTGACTTGCACACCCAATGCGGTATTGGCGGCGAACGTAGCGAGCGTAGCAGGAATGTCGGCGTTCAGCACGGCAAGCAAGCGGTCAGTTGGGAGACTCCAGAACTGCGCGTTGGTTGTGGTGAGCGTGCTGGCAAGATGGTGAGTCGCCTCTCCAGCTTGCAGGACGAGTTGTTCTTTTGCCTGTAAGTCGGCTTCAGCTTGGGTGAGTTGACGGATAATGCTCATAGGGGATTAACTGAGTTTTGTTGCGATGATGTATGCTCTTTTTCTGGTAAGCGAAGCTGTGGCATCTGTTGTGGCTTGAGAATATTCGATAGAAAGTTCTGTTCCAGCAGTGATAATTTCAACAATGCCTGTTACGCGTCTACTGAATGTGACTCCAGAACCAGCAGACTTTGGTGATGCGGTGAAAGTATCGCTCGCAATGGGGTTACTTACATGAGCCGTATTGTCGTTACCATAATTTTCGTACGCAGTGATTCTAATGTTGTGACTTGATCTCAGCCCAATAGTGCATAACGCAACAGTGCCGTGGACGGATGCAACAAGAGAGTCAATCTGATATACTCCAATAGGCAGGACCACAGAGGCTACTTTTATTGGCGTAGTATCAGTGGAAGAAACTTGCGGGATTGAAACACCATTGTATAACGCACCATACCTTGAATCCCCATCACCTTTCGTGATCAGACTGCTTGCGGGTGCTGCTGCAAACGTAGCAGTGGTTGCCGAACTGGTTGGGCGGGTGGTGGAGTTGAATATCTGCGCTCCTGTGAACGTCTGTGTGCCGCTTGATGGGTTGGTCAGCGCGACCGTGCCGGATGCGTTTGGAAACGCAATGGAGCGGTTGGCAGTGGGGCTGTGGGAGAGCGTGGTGGTGTTGCTGCCGTTGAAGAGGTTGAAGGTCGCGCGTGTCTGGATGTAGGCGTCGCTTCCGGTTGTGGAGATGTGCGCCAGATATCCGTTTGTGTAGATAGTAGAGGTGCTACCTGTGGTGTAAATGGGTGCGCCATCTCCGGCTGTATAAATAGTGGCACTAGTTCCATTTGTGAAGATATGTCCATCCTGACCGTTTGTATGAATGGTCGCATCATAACCGTTTGTGTAGATGGTGGCATTATCTCCATGTGTGTAGATGTGGGCGTTAATTCCATTTGTATGAAAGCTGGCGTAGACTCCGTTTGTGGAGATGCTGCCATTGTCTCCGTCTGTGTAGATGCGGGCGAATTCTCCGCTTGTGGAGATGGTGGCGTTTGCTCCGCTTGTGGTTATGTTAGCGTCGCTTCCGAGTGTGTAGATGTGGGCGTTGTCTCCTTCTGTGTAGATGTGGGCGTTGGCTCCGTAAGTGTAGATGTGGGCGTTGGCTCCCTGTGTGGAGATCTCGGCGTTGATTCCGACTGTGAAGATAGAAGCGGTTTCTCCGCCTGTGCTGATGTAGGCGTTTGCTCCGCTTGTGGCTATGCTAGCGTTGTCTCCTGCTGTGGAGATGGCGGCGTAGGTTCCTGCTGTGTAGATGCTGCCGTAGGCTCCGCTTGTGGAGATGCTGGCGTTGTCTCCTTCTGTGGAGATGGTTGCGTTTGATCCGCTTGTAAAGATATTTGCGTTGCTCCCGCTTGTGGAGATTCCGGCACGGACTCCGGTTGTGGTGATGCTGGCGTCGGTTCCGCTTGTGGAGATGGTGGAGTTGGCAATGATAGCTTCAAATGCAACACCGCCCTCCGCGTTGAACTCAACCAGCTTGCCAGCATCCGCTGCTCCGTTGCCTCCGGTGCTGGACTGAGTAGCTTGCTCTACCCAAACGGCAGCATCCGCTGAACCGTCAGTACAAGCATAGGCGGTGCTATCGTCTAAGACCCAAAGCGATCCAACAACAAATCCTTTTGTGCTGTCGTCAAAAGCCGTTGGTGCAATGTTCCGGCAACGGTCAACGCGGCGAATGGTAAAGCCGTCCTGCTCCATTGTGTATAGGCGACCCGCATCCCACTTGAGTTCGTAGTCAACCGAACACTTGAGCGCAATGCCGCCGTTGCCGCCTAAGCCAGCGTCCGTCGTGCCCTTCTTGAGCTTGGAGCCGTTGTCGAAGGTGAGCGAGTCACCTGAAAGGTGCGCCGAATTGGTCGTGATCGTTTCAGCGTGGAAGCCATTAGGCTCGACATACGCGTATAAGCCAGTGTTTACGCCGTCTTCTTTTTGCTGAACTCCGAAACCCCAGCCGCCGACCTCTGAGTCTGTGCTGAAATCGTTGATATCAGGAGTTACATCGAGCGTGATAATGGCATCAGTATCCATTGCGCCGCCAGCGAGTGGTAATAAGCTATCACCATCTCCCACTGGTCCTTCCGGTCCGGCTGGTCCAGTTGGTCCAGTTGGTCCGGCTGGTCCGGCTGGTCCAGTTGGTCCGCTCAACGAAAGCGTCAAAGTACTGCCGTTAACTACACTGAGATTGTATTCTGAATTAGCCATTTAAGTTAAGTGCGTGATATTGGCTGCTACGGTAACGTCTCCGTAAAGCAACTTGTGCGTGACATCCGCCGCGTCGAACCAGAAGAAGTCCCACTTATACCGTTTGTTTACATCCAGCGCGAGAGTTTGCGTGTCTGTCAAAACGAACTTCAGAGTGCCGTCACCCAAAGAAGTGATGGTGAAAGCCGCAGCCAGAGGCTTGCGGTCAGCTTCACGGATCTCTGCTTTGCCATATACCGGATTGGTGCCTAAGTCAGCAGGCTCATCCAACGAGTCCAGAATACGCAAGGTGAAGTTATAGTCTTCACCTCTTGGGATTACGAGATCGTGTTTGGCAGCAGACATTACGTCGGATAAGGTATCCCGTTACAAACGAAATGTCAACTAAGATTATTGTGCAACTAGCCAATTAACAAGGCCATTGGCATAAGCGCGGGCCAGTTCCTCACGATGAGCGGAGAAGAAGGCGGTGTCCTTTGCGTTGCTCCCGAAGAACGGCTCGCAAATGAGTGCGGGACAGTGGCTCTTACGCAGGAATAAACCGCCTCGGTCGGCAGCGTTGATTGATTTAAGTCCCCTATTTCTCTGTTCGGGAAAGGCTTTTGCAAAGCTTGTGCTTACTTTGCTGGCTAGGGTCAACCCTCTAGGGCTACAGAACCAGTGCAGGAACTCATAGCCTGTTGCCATCGGGCCCGCAGAATTGAAGTGCAGTTCGATAGCGGCATCGACTTTGAGTTCTTTCAGCCTTTTAGCGAGCCAGAGCATTGCGGAACTGTAGCTCTGGCCTTCGTAGCGATCCACAAGAACGGTCAAGTGACCCGATTCTTGGATCAGTTCGCAGACGCGCTGAGCAAGAGGCTGGTTAAAAGCCCACTCAGAAACGCCCTCGCTGTTCACTGCGCCTTTATCTCCGGCGCGGCTATGACCGACGCAAATAGCTACTAGTTTTTTTGTCACCAGTTGTGGTTCTTGTTGCCAATGATTACGGCCCGCTCATAGCTGTACTGGCTATGGAACTTCTGGCCGCGCCCCTCTAGATCGCCCTCAACGAATTGGTAACGAACGGACGGCTTAAGCGTCACGGTCACCGGATCGTAGAGTGCGCTTTCGTTGGAGCCTTTGTGAGAGTCGTTCCAACCGCAGCTTGCTAGAGCCATCCCCAATAGAAGCGAGCCGATCCAGTTCATCTTCAATTGCATCCAGTTCTGTCTCGCGTTGCCAAGATACCCACTGTGAGTATGCATTGCACGCTGCGACAAAAGCGGTGAGCGATGCAAGGAGGGCATTCACTTACTTGGTTGAGTCTGCGGCTTTGATGAGTCCGATTCCGGCGGTCACGCCAGTAATCAGAACGCCAATATCGAAGGAGCCGCTCTTCAAAAAAGAAATAGCAGCAAAACAAATAGCGGATACGATAGTCAGGGAACCGAGGATAGTAGTCTTCATGGGCACAAGACTACACCTTTACGACCCTTTGGTCAAGCGGTTTTTATCGACGCTTCATCGAACGCTCGATTGCGACCATAAAGGAATTACCTTTAGGGGTGTCTTCCTCTTCTTCCTGTCCGTGCATCTCGCACTTGCCTTTGCCGCCGCACTTGTCGCACTTACCCTCACCACCCTCATACTCCTCGTCTTCACCCTCTTCCTCGCCCTCATGTTCGGGCATGGCGACGGGCTGTCCACCCAACTCCAGTGGCATGAGCTTACCACCCATGACGACAAACATACCACTCAATTTGAACGGTTTAGTGTTGCCGTCTTGTGGTACTTCAAGACCTTCAGGGATTGGGATGTGCATTGATTTCATTTTCTAAGGACGTTAAACAAAGAGATCAGTCCGACAAGCAATCCAACAAATAAAGAAGCGGTGCGTAGGTGGGCATCAAGTTGATCTTGAAAAGAAACAATGACCCCCAAAGCGGGGGCCACTGATCCGGTCACGGCGTTAAAGCTACGCTCGAACATCTTACATTTTTGGCTTCTTCATTGCCATCTCCACTGCGCTAGCAAAGGAGTTCGGCCCTTCGGGCATTTCCTCTTCAGGCATTTCCTCTTCAGGCATTTCCTCTTCAGGCATTTCCTCTTCAGGTGCCTCAATATCAGGAAAGGCAATGCCACCAACCGCAAGCGGGTAAAGCTGCCCGCCATCAACGGCATACGTAGTGACAAGATCGAAGGTCTCGCCTTCAGGGATCTCAAGTCCTTCGGGAATAGGTAGGTAAGCAGGCATAATTACGGTGTTGTTGGTTCTACGGTACTCTGTTTAAAAGCTTCCCACTGCAAAGGATTAGGTGGGGAGGGGGGTGGGAGCGACATCAACGGCGGGAGTGGTGGGAGCGGTGGCAGCACCATAGACGAAATATCTGGCAGCGGGGGGAGCGGCGGAAGTGGTGGTAGCGTAGGGATATCCATAATTACTTTTTCGTTGTGCGATAAATCTTAAGCGCAAATTGGTTTGGGGTCAAGGCTTCCGATCCTTCTTGGCCCATAAGGGAAGTAATTGATGCCATCTTCTTCTTATCCGCACTGGATTTAGGATCAAAGGTAGAGCCGTGAGTCTTCGCAAAGAGCATAGCTGCACGATCCGCATCTACTGCGGGTGCGGGTGTCTCGCCCAACCTAGGAGAGGGCGCACCAGTAACAGGACTGACACGCATATCAATAGGACCGCCTTGGGTAAGGTCTGGAGATGGTTGTTTTGCTGTGTCTAAAAACGGACGAGCGGGAGCTTCGCCCAACCTAGGAGAGGGCGCACCAGTAACAGGACTGACACGCATATCAATAGGACCGCCTTGGGTAAGGTCTGGAGATGGTTGTTTTGCTGTGTCTAAAAACGGACGAGCGGGAGCTTCGCCCAACCTAGGAGAGGGCGCACCAGTAACAGGACTGACACGCATATCAATAGGACCGCCTTGGGTAAGGTCTGGTTGCATCCGCTGATTCACAGCGTCCATAAAGGTTGGCTCAACTGCTGGCGACCCCTTAGGAGAAGCAGAAGCAGAACTAATATCAGACAAGAGCTTCTTGTTTTTGGTAATGTCTTTGACAACCATCTCCGCATCAGGAGCACCCGTTTCTGGGTTGACATTAGGGTTCTTACTAAGAAGAGCCATTAGCTCTTCTCTGCTACGTGTAGGAGAGGCAGACGGTTTTTCTACTCTAAGTTCAGCCATAAGTCAAGTGAGGAAAAGGGGTTCCTGCACCCTGTTTCAAGATGCCTGCTGTAAAGATACATGAGGCAAGAGTCGAGAAACAGGATACAGGATGGGGGGTTATACGGTGATGCCAAGAGCGGTGGCAAAACTAGCGACCGTAATCGTTTTCACCTTCTGGGTTGACACATCATACACTTGAATAAGATCAAGCTCGTCGAGAGTGGTGGTAGTCTCAGTTGGATTAGCACCTACAAGAGTCGTAGCTGTAAGCTTAGGGATAGTTGGGGCGTCGTCGAGAGTAGGCATCGTTTTAGTAAGTTAAAGGATGAAGCTAAGGGGTTCCCTTTTACAGGAACCCCTTAGCGTTTAGGGTTTAGGCAGCAGGAGTGGTGCTGGTCCGCTTGAAGAGGAACACATAACCAAACTCGGTTTTGATCGGCTTCGTAGCGGAGGCGAGAACGCCACGGAAGAAACCAATCGTGCCATCTGGGTTGAGGTCAACCGAAGGAATGTTCTTCCAGTTGAACTTACCGCGATAGTTGACGGGATCGAAGGTCAGACCATTGGAACCGCTGATTGGCTCAGGGATCTGGCTTTCCATGACATCCATGTGGAGCACGTAAGCGGCTTCGTAGGTTGCGGTTTCGTACGAGGCATTAAGGGTGATAACACCAGCAGTAGCCGTATATGGTTGGACACGGGTGAGAGTGCCGTCGCCGTCGTCATCCGAGTGAGTGAAGCGAGGAGCAAGATCGTCGATCAAGTGGTAGAAACCACGGAAGGACTTCTCGATTCCCAATGGCGCAATCAGATCGCTGACCTTTGCATTGTTGTAGCGAACGTCGTCGCGGAATCCGGCTTCGGTTTGCAGCGCGTAGGATGCTTCCGACGAGCAGACAAGGGCGAAGACAGGACGAGCGTTTTCACGACCGTAGGCATTCGTGCCTGCGCCAGCGCGGACCAACTTGAAGTAGGCACTATCAAGAACCTTGTTACTGATGTTGGCGGTAGGGGCGACGACAGTGGAACCAGCGGTGGCGGTATTGCTGTAAGCGGTCGAGGTGGTCGAAGCGGATGCAAGACACACAACAAGATTGCCTGCAACCTTGTCATATTGATCGCGATAACGCTCTTCCCACGAATACTTCGTGGACTCCGTCATGGCATCCATGATGGCGCGAAGCTGTTCGGTGCGATAAGCAGCGAAGCGGAGATCCTCAACGTTGATCTTAGGCGACTCAACAGTGGCGCGTTCCAGCGAGTACTGTTTGAGTTGGCGACCGAAGGCAAGGAAGCTCTTACCAGTTCCAGCACCAATGTTGGTGTCTGGTGCTCCGACAAGGATCTGGTCAAGGGTGCTACCAGTAGCGAGGGTATCTTGTGGGTTTGTGCCAACACCAGTCCAGATCGAACTTCCGGCAAGCGTAGAGCCGTTAGCCTCAGTGGTCGGAAGCGCACGATCATAGATCAGCGTGCCGAGGGTGTAGCCCATTCCGTCAGGGAAGGAGGTTTGCTTGATGAGGTCCATCCACGGGGAGGTGTGGAGGGTACGACGGTAGATGTCTTGACCGATACGGTTAGCCTCTTGAGTGAGGATGGTATCGATTGCGGTGGTCGAATTGGTTGGATTCGAGAAAGTTTGTAGACCGTTTGAAGCCATAATAGTAGGTAGTTAAGAAGTTAAAAGGGGTTGTTGAATTAGAAAGAATACACGGTTGTCGCTGAAGCAGGCGACAGGCGCATAGGCCCAAGCTTCAAATAACCCTTATATCTACTCAACTACTAGAACCAAATTCTCTCTTGCGAGACGGTATGGAGCAAACCAATAGTGTTGTAAAGTTTCAGGTCGAAGGAAGCTTCGTATAAAACTGATTACTTGTCAACTCAAATTTTATACGAAGCCATAACTTTTATTTAGCCGAAGGCAGCGGCAACGGCATCAACGAAGGATTTGCCGTCAAGTGCTGTAGGCGCGGAGCCAGTATTCAAAGATCCGCCTCCAGCTTTAGGTGTTGATCGGTCGTAGTCTGCAAGCCTTTCAGTCAGCGAATCGATCTCTTTCTGGAGGCTCATGTACTGCCCAACCATCTTAGGAAGCAGCTTCGCGGCCATTGCTTGATACGTGCTATTCACATGGTCAAGGGTAGCGGGATCGATCTGTGCCGCTTCTTTCGCAAGCTGGTTTAGATCCACGCCATCGACGCCACTGAGGAACGCTACTTTGCTGCGTAGTTTGTCGGCAACCGCATTAGCGGCTTCCTGACGCTGCTGGACGCGCTGCACTAGTTCCGCTTTGTGGTGTTCCTGATCAAGGGCTTGAGCCTCTTGTAGGGCTTCCTGTGCGTTCTCTTGTAGCACACGGCGTTGTTCAAGGATTGGTTTTACTTCCTCGATGATCTTGTAGATACGGAACTTATCACGGTCACTTGCAGCAGCAAGCAGTTCGGCAAGTTGTTCTTCTTGGGCTGTCTCATCGCTCATGGCGATAATGTCAAGCAGCCCGTTGCCGTCTACTTGATACTTCTCTGCAATGGCATCTGCTTCGTTCACAAGGTTGAGTAGCGGCTGTTCAACAAGGCTTTTGTACGCCTGACTCTGTTCCAGATTCGAAACAATCATCTGCTGCTCGTATTGAGCAACACGATCCTGTAGGTTGGCGTATTCAGGATTGTTGGCAACGGCTTCAAGTTCCTGCAAACGGCTGGCTTTATGGGCCGTATCCTGCTCAAGTTCGTCCGCACGGGTCTTGTAGGTTTTCAACTCAGCCTTGAGTTCCTTGAATCGCCGTGCCGCTTGTGGGGTCCAGTCCTTTGCATTGTCCTCAAAGTCAAGATCGGACAGGGGTTCGTTGGACTTAGGGGTTTCCGATGGGGCTTCTGCTTGTGCGGCAGGAGCTTGGCTTTCAGCTTGTGGGCTATCCAACGAATCGAAAAACGAATCGAGGGATTCAACAAACCCACCGTTATCGGGTGGTGCGGACTCCATTGCTGGAGCTTCAACTGGTGCTGCTTCTAGTGCGCTCATAATTTATGGTAGAGGATTATTCAATGTGGGACCATTCTTCCGGCACACTGTTTCGTGATGTCGGAGACTTAGTAAGTTTCTGTAGGTCTCGGTAAAAATCAGTATATCCGCCTAGCCAACAGATGCGTTCGTTGTTGCCGGAACTACCGACAATACTTGAGTAAGTTGGCTGTGCTGCATTGGTTAAGGTAGCACATGCAGTTTGCAGGATAGGATCATCGAGGATCTCTCGGAGTCGGGTAATTGCGGCAATATCGTTAAACCAATGCTCTAGTGGCTTCGGCACGGTAGCTTTACGTGGAGACATGTGGGGATAAAACCGTAAAGCTTACGGTTTGTCAAATACTTTATTTACTTTGTTGCGTTGCCGGAAAACTTCAAGGCTCGCTCTGCATCCTTCAACGCAAGGTCTTGGTCTGCCTTAGCTTGCTTGATCTGCATTTCGATCTGAGCTTTCTGCTGCGCGATCTGCATCTTAAGCTGGTGCTCTTGCATCTTCATCTCGGTCTGGGACGGGCCTGCTTGTTGCCCCTCTTGTGGTTGGCCTTCGGCTTGACCTGCCTCCATAGCCTTGCGTTGTTGCGCTTGCAGCTTGCGGTTGAAGTTGGTGATGACCTCCTGTGCAATCTGCAACAGTTGTTTCGATTCTGCGATCTGTGCCTTAGCCGATGGATCAGCCGAAAGGTATTGCAGATGCTCGGAGCAATGCTGGAACACAGCCTCAACCAACGGAAGGGCTTGCATCGGGTCAACCTCGCCGGAATCAATTCCAGCCACAAGTTGTTGCAGTACGGGGTTGTGGACCCTAAGGTGCATTCCGTGTAGCTCACTATCGAGAACGGTTACGGGCTGGCCGGATTGCATTGCTTGATTTTCGAGCATCGCGATCTTCGCATCAACAGTCATTCGTGGCTCTGGATTTGCTGGCGCATAGCGATCAACAAGATCACGACCAACCCGTTCCGAAGTGATGTCGCGGATCAGATTGCGGCGACCTACTTCATCGTAGCTTCCGGCAATCTGGTTAAGCTCACGGAGAGCAAGCAAGCGGTTGGCGGCAGAGCCAGCACCGATCGCCTTAACGGCGACAGTCTTATTGTGGTCAATTGATTTAATGACCTGTTCGCTCACGCCGCGCTCAGCGCATCGGGCAAAGAAAGCCTTAGTGCGCTCATCGCGTCGAGGATTGCTCACAGCGCGTCGTACGACCTCCCTTAGTAGTCGGGCCCAGCTAGCGTAAAACAAATTGATTGTAGAGCCTGTCAGGCGCGAAGAAACGGCAAGGTCGTGTTCGGTCTGGAGGTTGTTCCGGTACGGGCTGCTTTGGTTGCCATACGTCGACACCAAATCGACATTGGCGGAAAGTTGGCTTTGCAGGTCGCTCAGAGCCGGAATCATGTTCTGCGACAGATTCGGCGCGGCCTTCTCGATGACCTTCACGTTGGGTGAGAGAATCGAGTATGGCCCGTACATCGTGAAGGATAGGTCTTCAAGCGCACGCTGCGTCTCCGGCTGGATCATTACCGCGCCGGACATCATCGCGCTGTCGAGCATCTGGCAACGGATACGGTTGCTCGTCTGGACATGGTTGAAGATGCGGTGGCCCAAACCGCGAACCGAATGGTAGGTGCCGTTCGTGCCTACGCCATACGAGAACAGCACGTATGCTTGTTCGGGCTTTTCAAACATCCGTGTTTGTTTAAACATGAAGGACTTTGGGGTCTCTTCGGAAAACATCAGCAAGGAAACAGAGCCGTCAAACTCACGGACCCACATGTGCACAACCTGAACAGTGGTGTTCTCCAAACCTGTATACAGGTCGTTGTTCTTCATCTCGCGTTGGGTGCTCTCCCAGTCAGCATAGGTGTTGCTGCCGTTGCGACCGGAAGTGCGGGCGTTCTTGATGATGACCCGCTTCACCTCTTCAACGTCCCAGCCAACCTTCTCGGCGGCTTCAGGATTCTTGATGAAGGCATAGAGTTCGTGAAGCAGATACTGGCGACGGGCACAGGCTACTTCGATGTACTCCTCGGATGCAGGGGTCTGGCGAGGAATGAGGAAGTCGCCCAATCCGCATACACGAAACTTCCAACTGTGTGGGTCTTCGAAGTAAGCGACGCCGACTCCGTGTTTGGTGAACTCGGTGCAAAGGCGAAGGTAGCTGCTGTGGAACTCAGGCCACTCACGCAGCATTTGGGTAAGCTCTTCGGCAATGATGTCGTCAGAGTCTTGGCGCGTTGCCGCCTCACCCAACCGCGTCTTGACGTTCATCAGCTTATCCAACGATGTGTAGAGGTCAACATACGCCGACATCGACACATCCAGATACCGCTGGGCCTCACCGAAGTTTAGGTTGGTCCGGTTGCCTTGGCCCGTCGAATACAGCACTCGCTGATCGTACGGAGGTGCTCCGTCAAACATAGCGTCAGTGCGAGCGCGATTGCTTGATGCCTTCTCGTCAGCTTTTCGTAGGGTATCATAAATTGAGTTTGCGGCTTTGACATCACGAAGGCGTGATTCAGGTGGCGTTCCCGTTACAGGATCGAGGTTAAGCAGGTCAAACTCGTTTAGACCGGAAGGAGTAGCGGGCGAATTTTGCGTCACAAGGAAAAACAATAGAGAGAGCTATCGCAAAAGTCAAGAAATTGTTTCTGCGTCACCGAAGATGCTATTGACGAGTTTCTTGATGGGCAACCGACGACGCTTGCCGTCATCGTCTGTAAGCTGCACACACCATTGGTGGCCTCTCGGATGGATGACGGGAGTCACACGGTGGGTCATCCCGGCAGTACGGCCTCTTGATGCAGGATGGACTCGGAAGACAGTGCCGTCAAAGGCGATGGCATATTTCGAGTAGTTCGGGATTATGGTGAGTTCGGATGGGGTAGTCATGTCGAGGGGCAAAATAGGGGCAAAAGGCAGCTTGTCAATTTCTTTCTGAATTATTCTTCGGACTGGCTTGCGGCGACGGCGTATCGGAAACAGGGCAGAGACAAACCTTTCCTTCTTGGGTTTCTTATGTTTCACCCTAAGGAGGTTCTGCTCATGGTATTTCGTAGTCTGGGTGAGTCGGAGAAGATCGAACCGCTCTCGCGAAACCCAATACTCCGAATTGCGGCAAGTGCTCCGGTAACCCCAGAACACAAAACCGTCCTCTCGCACATCGCCGTGTCGTAATCGCTTCGCTTCTTGCATGAGCGAGACCATAAGGCAAAACCCAAACCCCATCAAGTATTTTGTTCAATTAAAATTACAATGTGAATTAATGCTAGTGTATACTATATATATCTTTTCCCCTTTAGGTAATTCATATTAACTCAATAATTCAATAATACCTTTTTTAATTGAATTATTGAATTATATTGAATAACACTAGTTTGAGAAACTCTTCACATTTTCCTCCCGTGTAGTAAAGCCCATCCAAAACACCAAAAGTCCTCTCAAATAATTTCTGACTTACTGAATAGAGCCGAATCCTGTACCCTGAATCCTGAATCCGGTGGTGCGATTGTGGTCCGCGAGACAGCCCCGCCTTGTTGAAAACTCTGCTCACTATTTTCAACAAGCTGACCCCTTCCTGCTAGATGTATGTTAGATCTAGCACAAAAAAGCGTGTGCCGACACCGACACACGCCCTAAAAAGCAAGTCTTATCTTGCAATAATGCAACTTTTATCCTAATCAGGATACCGGATTATGCAATTAGGATACCGGATACAGGTTTCACGCGCTTTTGGCTTCGTTATAGCGTAACTTCTTGCGTTCCAACAGGTTTTGCCTGTGTGTCAAGTAGTATTCTCGCTGATATTTTCGAGTTTTCTCTTGCTTTTCTGGGTTTAGTTCGGCGTCGAGCTCCCTTTTTCGGCGTAGGTCGTCCTTTTTAGCGTTGTAGTACGCCTTCTGGTACTCTTTTCGGGCTTCTTTATTGCGCTTGTAGTAACTATCGTCCATAATTTTTGTTCGTAAAAGCACGTATTATTGCTGCCACACCCCGATCCGTCAACCTCAATTATTTTTTTCTCTGGGGGTATATACATATAAGACTACCTGCGTAAAAACGTGCACCCTACCCGTAGCCTGTCCCTGCATCCTGCATCCGTCACCTGCGCCCGCTCCCCTACCTATGGGGGGGTGGGGGGGAGGAGGCTACCCCTACGGGGTAACGGGATGCCGGATGACGGCTACAGGATACATGATGCAGGGCGCAGGGTACATGATGCAATGCATCTGAGTGTGTCACGTTCACGTGTTGAGACCCCCACCGTGGTAAGGTCAATGCCGACAATCGGCGACAAACAAACAAACAAACGAAACTAACGAAATGAAAAACAATACTGCATCCATCACCGCCGCCGCCACCGCCACCGCCACCGTCCTCTGGACTTGCGTTGAGTCCTCGCATAACCTAACCCTTGCCATCGCCACGCTTTGCCAAGCATCCGGCGAGAATTACAAGGAAGCGGGCCAAGCTCTTGCTCTTGCATGGGCTGAGATCGGCGGCGGCGTGAGCGAATCACAAGCTACCCGTCACCTCGTAGAGGCTTGCCATCAAACCAGCATGGATCGCAAGTCTGCTAGCAAGTTCTTGAACGGTGTCGGGCTTGTGACGAAGCAGCGCATCGCTCAGCTCCTGAGCGTGGTCTTCGACGGCGACGCAAAGGCTAACCGAAACAATGGCAAAGCCGACAAGCCGGAAAGTCAAGACGGTCTTGACAAATCCGGCTTCACGTTCGAGCAAATCCTCGCCGCGATCAAGTCCCTGCCTTCCATCACGAAAGAACAGGCACAAGTCGCCGCTGCCACCCTTGCAAGCAAGATCGCCTGAACCCTGCATCCTGCATCCGGCAAGGTTCGACCCCTGCCGGATTCAGGAATCAAATCACCCCAAACCAAACCAGAAACAAGACACATGAAACAAGAACTAACCGGACAATTAAAGTATCCACCCCACTACGAAGTAGCTCGCAAGGGCTATTTTGAAATAGAGTATCTAACCTCCAAGGGAGGTTGGCGTGGTGTTTTCGGGATGGCAGCGGGAAAGCCGAAGGCATTCCGCTCGAGCAAGGCCGCGCTTGCGGCGGCGGTGAAGCACAATGCCAGCCTCATAGTATACTGGCTAGAAGAGGGCGAGACTACATACAATCGCCTCACTCTCTTCGGAACGAAACTTCTGCCAGACATGGATGTCTCGGCAGAAAAAAGTCAAGACGGTCTTGACCATCTTCACCGCTTGCGGTGGTGGTATTCGAACGCATTGGCAGCCGCCAATGAGGCGGACTATGATGGCGATGCCGCCACCGCCGCAAAGTGGGATGAGGAAGCCCGCCGCCTGCGTGAGGAGTATACCCAACTGGAAGCAAACCTTTGACCAAACCAAACCAAACCAGAAACAAGACACATGAAACAAGAACAGTCCATCACAATCACCGCCGCCATCACCTATCTGATGGCGAAGAATCCTGCAGCACTGCAAGCATTAGACAAACCCACCCCCGTAATTGGCCGTGGCTTGTGCTTCTGGATACCGTCCCGCTTGTCCACCTTGTCCTTCGACCTGCCAGCATTGGCAAAAGGAATCCGTCTGTAAGAAAGTCAAGACGGTCTTGACTAACTGAAACTACTAAACGAAAACAGAATGAAGAACTATACACCTAAAATGACCCATGCCTTGGGTCTGACAATCGCATCCGACCTCATTAAAGGGGCGACCGACAGTGCCTTCCGCTTCCTCGGACAGGAACCGCTCCGCGCCTTGTCCAAGGGCACATGGGAGAACGTAGTCTCCAAGCTTGTGAACGTGGCAAGGGAACCGCAAGCGGCCTTCTCCATCTTCACGGCGGGTAATGGCAAGCTACCGTTCGTCTGCTTCTCATCGATGGCAATCCTTGACTGCCCCGGTGCAGGTGAGTGTGCAGGCTGGTGCTATAGCAAGCAGGCATGGAGACAACCCAATGCATGGGGCAGGCAGGTATCCAACTCCATCCTGCTTCGTAGCGAGGCGGGTCGTGGCCTAATCCGGCAAGCGTTCCTTGCCTTGCCTAATGGCATCGCAGTCCGTCTCTATGTAGACGGGGACTTCGCCAGCGTCGAGATCCTCCGCTTCTGGATGGACCTCATCCATGAGCGGCCCGACCTTAAGGTCTACGGCTACTCAAAGTCTTGGGTAGAGTTCATACAGCTTCATCTGTCAGGCTACGTATGGCCGAAGAACTACACCCTCAACCTTAGCGGCGGAAGCAAGCACGGCGAGCGTATGCTAGAGATCATGCGAGACCATCCGGTAGTGCGAGGCGAGTTCATTGCCGTGCCTGTAGAGCGGCATCACATGAGAAGCGGAGCCTATCAGTCCAAGCGGCACGAAGGTCATGCAGCCTATGCGAAGAACGTGCGAGAGTCAGCAGGCAAGCGAGTCTTTGTCTGCCCCGGCAAGTGTGGAGATTGCCTGCCCGATGGGTCTCATGCCTGTGGGTCTTCCCGCATGAACGGCGTGACAATTGCCATTGGAGTTCACTGAGAAGTCAAGACGGTCTTGACTTTCTACTGCGTAGCTTACCGCATAGTTGTAGCACCAACACTAAAACAAAACAAACAAGAACATGAACACACCTTTAAGAACATACACGATCCCTGTATCATGGGAGTGCTACGGCCACATAGAAATCGAAGCATCCTCTCTCGATGAAGCCGTCGAGAAGGCAGAGGATGCTGGTCTGCCATGCGGTGAATACATCGAAGGCAGCTTCCGCATCGATCACGAAGTGCTGTCTGATACCTGAACCAATCTGCGTAGCTTACCGCATAGTTGCAGCACCAACACTAAACGAAACACACATATGCATTTGGTAATATCAGTAAGAAACGGATGGGTTGACTACCGTATGGGGGACCGAACAGGTATGCACCCCATCGGAGACGACCTGCCCTCGCAAGTCATCGCTTACCTTGTGCGGATAATCAATCCGGCATCACATGAGGTCAACTACTACCCTTAACCCTGAGAAGTCAAGACCGTCTTGACTTCCCACTGCGTAGCTTACCGCATAGTTGCAGCACCAACGCTAAACGAAACACACCTATGAATACACCTATGAACACACTAGATAAAGCCGTCCTCGCAGCCATCAAAGCACTCTGGCCTAAGGTCAGGTCCAAGCTTGACAGCAAGACCCAGCAACTAATTGACAACCTGCTTGGCGAAACAGTCAAGACGGTCTTGACTAAAGCACCTCAAAAATAATTGGAAATAAATTCTTGACGGCAAAAGCAAACTGAATTACAAGACTCTCCGGCACGGTCCAACCCCCTGCCAACCCAACAAAACAAAAACAAAAATAATATGACAACGAACAACGCAATCAATCCAATCCGCCCATCCGAACTGCTTCCCCTCGCTGAGGCAGCACTCCTCGTCAACCGTTTCCTCATGATCGTAGGGTCAGGGGGTGCAGGCAAGACCAGCATGGTCTGCAATGTCCTCGGCCCTCAGATGGGGCGTGAGGTGTGGGACGTTAACCTCAACGGTCAAGGCCCCCAAGAAACTGTCGGCTACCTTGTGCCCGACTCCGCTACAAGGGACGCATGGTTCTCCGCTCCTGAAATCTGGCCAACCCTCGACCGTGTCGGTGACAAGCCTGTCCTCTTGTTCCTCGACGAGGTCAACGACTACGACCCACAAGTCAGGGCCTTGCTTCGGTCACTCTACCCTGCATCCGGTAACCGGAAGGTGGGTTCCCATACGTTGGGCACTAACGTCTTCGTTGTGTGTGCCACTAACCGTAGACAGGACGGCACTCGCTCCGCTGTGGAAGATGCCCCGTTCACCGAGCGATGCATCAAGGTGACGCTCGACCCCAACGTATCAGACTGGCTCGACTGGTATGACGGACGACAAGAACTGGTGGCGAGTGGTTCACACGTTCCGGCATTCCTTCGCTTCGGCACGACAGGTGGTGACGGTCTCGACCATTTCAACCCGCCAGTTGTCATGCCCTACGATGGTGCACCGCATCCTTGTCCTCGGACATGGGAGGCAGTCGCTCTGCTTGAGCCCATCCGTAAGTCATCGCAAGAAGTTTACCGTAAGGCAGTCAAGGGTAGCATCGGTGACCGTGCGGCAACTGCGTTCTTCGCATTCTTGCAGCACGTTGACAAGCTGCCTGACATTGCCAGCCTCCGCAGCAATCCTGACGGGTTCAAAGTGCCAGATGATCCGGCCTCGCAGTTCGCTCTTGTCTCAGCCTGCCTGAGTCAGGCAACGAGGGGCGTGAAGGACATCCCGATTGCGGTGCATAGCGGAGGCTTCGACTGGCTTGTTACCCTACTGCTCAAATGCAGAGGCGACATCCGCGAGTTCGGTGCACGTTCCGCCGAGCGTCGAGGCATCCCCCTCAGCGAGCATCCTAAGTCCCATGCCTTGATCCTCGGATAAGTCAAGACGGTCTTGACTTTCCACTGCGTAGCTTACCGCATAGTTGAAGCGTTCATTAACAACAAAACAAAATAGACAGTAACATTATGACAACAACCAATACATCCCTGAACCTGAAGGTCGCTCAATCCCTTGTGCTCTGCCACTATGCGACGACAGCACCTGCCACTACCGCACTCAACCGTTCGGCTTCGGCCCGTGCAATCACATCAGCCGGAGCGGAGAAGGACGCAGCCCGCCTATACAATACCATCCTTGCCGCTAAGGGCACGGCGGTGGGCAAGGCGATCAGCTTGCAGCAGCGGACAGGCGTTGCCGTTCGCCGCTTCGGTATGCTCTGCCAGACTGGCGGGTTCTACCTCCGTGTGAAGGACGTAGGTGAAGTGCAGAACGTGTTCGATGATGCGATGGTGGAGCTCGATACGATTCGTGAGGACATCCTCGCTACGTATCCTGACCTGCTTAACATCATCAAGGGCAGGCTTGCTGGCTTCGCCAACGAGGTCAACATCCCATCCGCTACGGAAGTGGCGAGCAAGTTCACGATGCGCTTGTCCGTCATCAATCGTCCGGTGTCCGTCAATGAGGCGGTGCTCACTGGCTTAACCGAGGAGGTAGCTAATCGGGTAAGGGCAGACAGCCAACGCCAGATCGAAGAGGACTTCCGCACCTCCCATGCGGGGCCTGTTCGTGACCTCAAGAAAGTGATCGAGGACTTCACCGATGCGATGCGTAACGCCGACCGCTTGCACCTGACACAGTTTGACAAGCTGCGTGACGAGGCAAAGCGTGTGAAGAATCTAAACTTCCTTGACCTGCCCGAGATCGATGAGGTAGTAAGGCTTGCCGCCGATGCAGCGGCACTGCCAATCGGGATACCGACAAAGGATGAACGTGCAGTCATCGCCGCGAAAGCAGACAAGGCAATCAGCAAAGCAGACGAGACGCTCGCCGCCCTCGGCCTGTAACCTGTAACCTGTAACGGGATGGTTCAAGGTCGCACACTGCGATCTTGAACCTCCCCCACCTAACCTAAATAAAATATATGAAATCAAATACAATAGATCCAACATCGTTCCCTTCAGACCATCCGCTTGCCGCTGCCATGCGTAGCGTCAGTCGCCACTGGTTCCTCGCATACAGCAAGCTCATGTCAATGGAGTGGGAGTGGTCCGATGCCATCCCCTACGGCGCAACCGATGGTCGCCGCCTGCTGCTCAACCGCAGTGGCATCGATAAACTTTGCCGCCAGCCCAATGCGACTGGCCTGATCGCATTCTTGCTGGTGCACGAATCCCTTCATGCCCTATTGGGGCACGGCTGGAGACTGGCTAAGCTGACAGATGCGAAGCGTGCAAACATCGCCGCCGACTACGTCATCAATGCGATGATCGCGATGCGTAACCGTGAGCTCAAGCGGGAGGTGTTCCCCTTCATCGAAGGTGTGCTGCTCGACGAAGCATTGTCTGGCGACAAGTCAGTCGAGCAACTCTATCGAGAACTCAGCAAGCCACAGCCCAAACAAGAACCACAACCACAACCACAACCACAACCACAACCACAACCTAAACAACAAGACAATGAACCTGAACAAGACACGGATGAAACTAATGAAGGACAAGACAAGTCTGATACCGAAGACGAAAGCGGAGAAGACGATAGCAAACAAGGTGATGGCAAGTGTGATGCCGACGGAGGAGAGGACGATGTCAGCGTCGGGGAAAGCGAAGGCGGGGAAGGCGAAGAACTACAAGGGTTACCGCAAGAGCTAGACAGCGACGACCTCTCCGACTTCGTAGGAACCGGAGCCGATGACAACATCGAACCGGAAGCGGAGGAGGGTGAGACACAAGCCGAGGCAATCGACAAGATCGAGGAGGACAACGACCGTATCCTCATAGCTGACGAGATTGATAGGAGACAGCAAGCGAGCGGCGGATCTACCGGACAGCGTGTCGGTAGCCAGCGCAGCTACGGTTCGACGTTAGGTTGGCCTGACCTGCTGCGTGAGTGGCTCACCAATCGTTCACGCTGCGGATGGGATGCGCCGTTCAATGCTCCGGTCTATTCCACAACAGGAGTAGTGGGTGCTGGCAGACGTAACAAGAAGGCAGGCGAGATCGTGCTGGTGCTTGATACCTCCGGCTCAATCGGACAGCGCACGTATGACCGCTTCCTACAAGAGGCACAGTGTATCCTCGACGAGCTCAAGCCGGAGCGTCTGCACCTACTGTCCGTGTCCCATGTCGTAGCCGATGTCGTCTCTCTTGAGGCAGGTGACACAGTGCCTGACAAACTGAG
>Ga0209354_10000129_pt1 | contig 36913 bp, 51 predicted proteins | sample LauGreSpBDMM15DD_2_FD_187562 | JGI IMG/M metagenome (GOLD analysis project Ga0209354, IMG submission 187562) | Freshwater lake microbial communities from Lake Michigan, USA - Sp13.BD.MM15.DD (SPAdes) (version 2) | ecosystem: Environmental > Aquatic > Freshwater > Lake | place: Lake Michigan...
AGAAGTCACACGTAGTTGTGGCTAAAGAAGGTAGCACGGTTAAGACTATTCGTTTTGGTCAGCAGGGCGTGACTGGCGATAGAAAGCCATCACCGCGTCAGGCATCCTTTAAGGCACGACACGCGAAGAACATTGCTAAAGGTAAAATGAGTGCCGCATATTGGGCAGATAAGGTTAAATGGTAATGGCTAAAGGAACTAAACACTATCTTAAGAGTGGCAAAGAATACACTGGCGCTGTTCATAAAATGAACGGACAAGTACATACTGGTGCAAAGCACACAGCATCTAGCAAAGTTCTTACTCATACAAAACCAAAGAAGGCAAAGTAATGGTTGCTAAAAAGAAATCTACAGTTAACGCTGCTGGTAACTACACTAAACCAACAATGCGTGCTGCATTATTTAAGAGCATTAAGGCTGGCTCTGCAGGGGGAAACCCTGGTCAATGGTCTGCTCGTAAGGCTCAACTGCTTGCTGTTCGTTACAAAAAGGCAGGCGGAGGCTACAAGTAATGGCACTTGCTAAATCTCAAAAGTCTTTAAAAGACTGGGGTACGCAGAAGTGGAAGACCTCTGATGGTAAGCCCTCAAAGGGCAAGAAAAGATATTTGCCTACCGCTGCTTGGGCTTCTTTAAGCCCTGCAGAAAAAGCAGCAACTAATAAAGCCAAGGCTGCAGGTAATGCCAAAGGTAAACAATTTGTAAAGCAACCTAAATCAATTGCAAAGAAAACGGCGGGGTATAGATAATGGCTACATTATCAGATATGATTAATGAAGTGTCTATTAACCTTTCAGGTTACACACTTCAGCAAGACCGTGCTACTCACATTGTTACAGATGTAGCAGCAACTGCCTCAACTATTGCAGCACCAATTACCTTATCTCTTGCATCTACTGACAGTGTAGGTAAAGGTATTGTTGAGATTGATGAAGAACTATTCTGGGTAGATAACTATGACCGTGTTGGTAACACTGCAACTATTGCTCCCTATGGTAGAGCATATCTAGGTACTACTCTTGCTGCACATACAGCAGGTACTAAAGTTACTATTGCTCCTACATTTCCACGTTTTGTAATTAAACGTGCAATCAACGATACTATTAGTGCTATTGGCTCATCTATTTTTGCAGCCAATAAAACTACAATTACATCTAACCTTTCTACATCAGCCTTTAGATTGCCTGCTACTGGTAACTCATTAAACATTCGTTCTATTCTTGCTGTTGCTTATGAAGCAATAGGTCCAAGTAAGGAATGGATACCTATTCGTAACTATCGCTTTGACGGTAATGCTAACTCAACTGCATTTACTAGCGAACAAACTATATCTATCTACGATATGATTACTTCAGGTAGAACTATTCAAGTTGTTTATTCTACTGACCCAGTTCCTTTTACTACTAACGCACAAGAGTTTGCAACACAAACTGGTTTGCCAGAGTCTTGTAAAGACCTAGTTATTCTTGGTGCTACTTATCGTCTGCTATCTAATCTTGACCCAGCACGTGCGTCAATGGTTAGCCCACAGGCAGATGAAACAGATTCCAAGCGTCCATATGGTTCATCTCAATCTATTACTAGACAAGTTTATACTTTGTTTAATCAAAGACTAGCCGAAGAAATAAAGAACCAGCAAGACAAATATCCTATCCGTGTCCACTATTCCTTTTGATAGGCAGATAAATGACAACTAGAAAATACTCGTCCAGAGCACAACAGACCACGCTAAGTAGCACCATTACTGCTGTTGCTACAACTATGAATGTAACTAGCGCATCAAATTTAATGGCATCAGTAACGCCTTCAGGCGGTGAAACCTATACTGTTGTTATTGACCCAGATACTGCTGTTGAAGAAATTGTAGATGTAACTGGAGTTGCTGGTTCTGTTTTAACTATTGTTAGAGGTGTTGATAATGCTGGCAATGGTGTAGCACACTCTGCTGGTGCAATTATTAGACATATGGTTATTGGTCGTGATTTAAATGAGGCTAACACACACATTGAAGCAACCACAGGACACGGTGCAACAGGTGCTGTAGTTGGTACAACTAACACACAGACTTTAACTAACAAAACTTTAACTGCTCCAGTTATTGCTGTTATTAGCAATACGGGTGCATTAACTTTGCCTACATCTACTGATACTCTTGTAGGTAAAGCAACAACTGATACTTTTACAAATAAAACTTTAGACACAGCAGGTACAGGTAACGTTCTAAAGATTAATGGAACTACCGTTAGTGGAACATCTGGTACTGGTTCGGTAGTTCTTGCTGTCTCACCTACTGTTACTGGCACAGCAATTGCTACTAACTTAACTGCCTCTGGTACAGTAACCGCAGCCTTATTTTCTGGACCTTTGACTGGTGCAGTAACTGGTAACGTAACAGGTAACGTAACTGGTAACTTAACAGGAACTGTTACTGGTGGTGCATCCCTTAATCTACCGCTTGCTGGTGGCACTATGTCTGGTGCTATTGCTATGGGTGCTAATAAGATTACAGGTTTGGGTACACCTACCGCTAATACAACAGATGCCGCTAATACTGCTTATGTTGATGCAGCAGTTACTGCTGGTCTAGCAACCGTTATTGCTTCTGCTCCTGCGTTGTTAGATACTCTTGATGAGTTGGCTGCAGCCTTAGGTGACGATGCCAACTTTGCAACTACAGTTACTACTAACCTAGCCGCTAAAGCACCACTTGCATCTCCTGCATTGACTGGTGTGCCTACAGCACCTACGGCATCATCGGCTACTAATACAACTCAAATTGCTACCACTGCCTTTGTTCAAGCAAATTTAACTAGTTCTCCAAGTAACCTTACTGGACCAATTACATCTATTGGCTCGGCAACTACCGTTGCAGCCCAAACTGGTACTGGTTCTACATTTGTTATGAATACTAGCCCAACACTAGTAACTCCCGTACTTGGCGTGGCTACAGCCACATCTGTCAACGGTACAACTATTCCGTCATCTGCTACTTTAGTTAAGACAGCAGATACTCTTGCCGTTCTTTCATCTACTACATCTGCTCAACTAGCAGGAGTTATCTCTGATGAGACTGGAACTGGTGCTCTTGTTTTTGGAAATGCGCCAACATTAAAAAATGTAGTTGTAGCAAGTGATGGTACAACTGATGGAAATATACAACTTAACTGTACCGTTAACTCACACGGACAAAAGATTCAAGCACAGACTCACGCTCAAGCAGCAACTAATACTTTACTGCTTCCTGGCGGTACAACTATTGGTAATGCTAACGCTGTGCTTGTTTCAGATACTGGAACACAAACTTTAACAAATAAAACTCTTACATCTGCTGTTTTAACTGGCACACTTACTGCTGGTGGAGGTGTTGGAACAAACGGACAAGTTTTAACTTCAACTGGAACAGGTGTTCAATATACAACACCAGCCACAGGTGGAACAGATGAACAACTTATAGTAATGCAAGCACTCTAACAATGAAAGGTAGTAACAAATGGCTACAGTAACAAGCAAGGTGCTCGCAAGAGCAGCAGCAGCAACATCAAATGCAACTTTATACACAGTACCAGCATCAACTACGGCAGTTGTAACTAATATTGTAGTAACTAACTCGGCAGCATCTGCTGCTACGTTTACTCTTACGCTCAACAGCGTTGATATATTTACTACAGCAGCAATTGCTGCTAACTCAACAGCAATGTTTGACTTAAAACAGGTACTAGCAACAACTCAAATTATTGCTGGTTTTGCATCGGCAGTTACAGTTAAGTTTCATATTAGCGGAGTGGAGATAGTATAATGGCTCAATCAGTATTTCCAATTCCAAGTACTGGCGGTGTATCTTCTGGTGAAACTGCTGGTCGTCCTGCTGCACCTACAATTGGTACACCATACTACAATGGAACCCTTGCTCAAATAGAAATTTATACTGCTGTTGGTTGGTATCCACTTAACGCTATACCTGTTGCTCCTACTGCTTTAACTGCTACAAATATTGGAACAAGCAGAGCCTTTAACGATGGTTCTATGAGTGTTGCCTTTACTCCTGCAACTACTGGTGGATATCCAGCAAGTTACACTGTAACATCTTCTCCAGGAAGTTTTACAACAACTGGTACAGCATCTCCTCTTGTTGTAACAGGTTTTTCTTCTAACACTGGATATACATTTACAATTACTGCATCTAATCAATTTGGTACATCAGCAGCATCTGTTGCAAGCAGCAGCGTTACAGCAACTACAGTGCCTGGTACACCTACTTCGGTTACTGCTACAGAAGCAAATGCAAGTTCTGTTGTAAGTTGGACTGCACCTGCTACTGGTGGTAGTGCAATTACTCAATATACAGTTACTCCGTTTATTGGTGCAACAGCACAGGCTACAACTACAACTGCTTCAACTTCAGTTACTGTTACTGGTCTTACAAATGGAAGTACATACACGTTTAAAGTTACAGCAACTAATGCTAATGGAACTGGTATTCAATCATCAGCAAGCAATAGCGTAACACCTGCTACTGGTTATAATGCTGAAATCTTTGTCTTAGCAGGCGGAGGTGGAGGAGCAGGTGGTGGTGGCTTTGAAGCAGGCGGTGGTGGAGGTGCTGGTGGTTTCCGCACTAACACTTCTTACACAATTGCCTTTGCAACTCCATTTACTGTGACTGTTGGTGGCGGTGGTAGTGCTGGTGGCAGCAATGCCAACGGCGGTGCTGGTAGTACTTCATTAGTTGGTACTTATTCGGCATCTGGTGGCGGATACGGTGGCGGATATAGTGCTATTGGTGGAACTGGTGGTTCTGGTGGTGGTCCTGCAGCAGGTACTGCCTCTCGCGGTGCTGTTGGTAACGCTGGTGCATATTCACCATCAGAAGGTAACCAAGGCGGATATGCATACCAATCAACTGGCAATTCAATTGGTGGTGGTGGTGGTGGAGCGGGTGTTGCATCCACTAACACTAACGGTGGTGCAGGTTCAGCAACAAGCATTACTGGTACATCTGTAACTCTTGGTGGCGGCGGTGGTGGTGGAGGTGCTCAGAGCACCAACTCTTTTGGTAGCGGTGGTTCTGGCGGTGGTGGTAATGGTGGTCAAGGTTCAACCGTCACAAATGGTGTTGCTGGAAGCCCAAATACTGGCGGCGGTGCTGGTGGCGGAGGCGGTAATGGCGGTATTGGTGGTTCTGGCGTTGTAGTTATTGCTACAGTAACAGCAAGAACATTAAGCGTTGGCAGTGGTCTTACATATACACTTGATACTTCTGGACGCTCTGGTTATAATGTTTATAGATTTACTCAAGGAACAGGAACGGTGACACCATAATGGCACATTACGCATTTATTGATGAAAACAATATTGTAACGGAAGTTATTACTGGAATTGATGAGACAGAACTTATTGAAGGGTTAAGCCCTGAAGTTTGGTACGGTAATTTCCGAGGTCAAACATGTAAGCGTACTTCATACAACACAATGAATAATATACACTCAAATGGCGGTACTCCTTTTAGGGGAAACTATGCTGGCATTGGTGCTGCTTTTGATTCCTCATGGGGTACTGATGGTGGGTTTATTCCTATAAAACGTTATGCATCATGGGTTTTTGATGAAACTATTTGCTCATGGAAGGCTCCAGTCCCATACCCTACAGACGATAAGGTGTATCATTGGGATGAATCAACACAGGGGTGGACACTAGCCCCATAAAGGGGGCAGTATGAGTACCGACACAATCAATGTCTATTGGTCGCCTCAAGCGACTTGGGAAGTTGAGAGTCAGGGTGAATGGAACATGCTTTACCCTGACCCAACTAATCTATTTAGTGAATTAAATAATCTTAGAACGTCAGATGCTGGAACAAGAACATATTTTTCTTGTTCAGCAACTGGTTCTAGATTTAAAAATACGTTTGTTTTTAAAAATGAATTGTCCTCATCTTATGCTTTTGATTTTACTCAAGGGTTTGAGAAGTCTACTTTTCATCCATTAACTCAACAATTTTTAAATTATGAAATAAAAAGACCTCCATCTATTACAACTGGTCCTCTTGTTAATATCAACTTGTTCTATAGTTTTTTTGCAGAAGAATCACTTGTAGCAGATTTTACTCCTCCAATGATGCATCCTCCACAGTATACAAAGTATGGAACTTGTATACCTGGTTCATTTGATATTGGTCAATGGTTTAGACCATACCCATTAGAACTACAGATGTGGAATATGAAAGGCGAACTTCATTTTAATGAAGGCGAACCTTTATTTTATGTTCATTTTAATACAGATAAAAAGATTAACATACAAAGATTTAAAATGACTGGGACAATTGATTCTTACCTAAGTGCCTGTTCTAACACTGCAAAAGTGTGGGGTATGGGTACAACGTTGCAAGAACGTTACGATAGATTTAAACGCACACGCATGAAAGATTTAATTTTAAAAGAAATAAAACAAAATCTATTAGATTAATAGAAGCCCCGCTACGGCGGGGTTTTTTATTTAAGGAATAAATGGATACTTTATTAACTGACCTAGTCCCGTTAATACGAGATATAGATGATGCAATAGATGAATCAGAAGAACAAATATACTAAGGAGATGCAGTGGCAACTAGAGATATAACCGAAGGTAGAGGCTCTGCAACTGCTGGTGTTGGTCGTGCTATTGCTGTTGATTTAGGTATTGTTTCATCTACTTCTACTTGGCAAAACACTAATGAAGCATATGATGTAGCCGTAGGTGGCTTGCCATTCTTTTATGCTATCAATGATGAACGCCCATACATTCGTCAGACTGCACCTTTTAATAAAGAACAACAAGATACAGGTGCAGAACCAGGTGAGCAGTCGCTTACTGGTTGGTGGCTAAGAAGCCAGTCTTCTTTCCATAATGGTACAGGTATTAAGTTCTACGACCCATCTGCAGGTGAAACGGTTCTTCATCGCTTTACTGACTCAGACAATGTGGATGTGTGGACTAAAGGGCAGGCAACTCTACTTAAACAGACAGCCAATATGACTGGTGTTACCAGTGGTATCTATAAACTTATCTCTGGAGTATCTACAACTACTGACGTAGTTGTTGGATATATTCCTGGCTCTACTACAATAAAATCTTTTCAAGCAGATGGTACGGTTGTAACAACTTATGCTCCTACCAATTTAGGAAACATACTAGATACTGCAGTAGTAACAGATGGCACACGTTTGTTTGCTGCTGATAACGACCACGTTTATGTAGGTCCAATTAACGCAGCCGCTACTGGTTGGACTGAATACTATGTAACTGGCACAAGGGCTACTCTTGCTTGGGTTAAGCAACGTCTTGTTGGTGCTGTTACTAATTCTGTTTATGAATTAACTGGTGCTACTGGTAGTGCACTTCCACTACCTACACCTGTATACACACACCCTAATACTGCTTGGATATGGTCATCTATATCTGAAGGTGGTTCTGCTATCTATGCTGCTGGTTATGCTGGCGGAAACTCCGCCATCTACAAGTTTGTTGTTACTACTGCTGCTGCTGGTTCTATGCCTACCCTGACATCAGGGATTGTAGCAGCACAATTGCCTATTGGCGAGATAGTTTATAAGATTGAATCATATCTTGGTAAATTAATGATTGGTACTAATAAAGGTATGCGTGTGGCTAGTATTTCAGATGCTACTGGTGACTTAGAGTTTGGTCCACTTATATTTGAAGATGTTAATGGTGTTCGTGATTTTGCTTTCCGTGATAGATTTGTTTGGGCTACAGGTACAGTTAATGGTTATGCTGGTTTGTATCGTGTTGACTTAAGTTCAGAAATTGAAACCTTACGTTTTGCTTACGCTAAAGATACTTACCTCAGCAGTGCTACTGGCTATGCTACTAGCGTAGATTTTGTAGGTAATACAGATCAAATAGCCTTTACTACATCAGGCAGTAATGGTATAGCAATTCAATCAACTACAGTTTTATCAACATCTGGCTCTATAACTACAGGTAAGATTAGATTTTCTACACTAGAACCCAAGAACTACAAACGTCTTATTGCACGTGGCACATTTACATCTGGTGATTTTACTTTATCATCTCTTGTTACAGAAGCATCTGGAAATGAAACACAATATGACCATATTAGTTATAATATAGGAGTAGCCCCAGTAGAAGTAACTACAACTCAACCTGAAATAGCGCAAGAGTTTCTTGCGTATAAGTTTACATTTAATCGTGATACTACAGATACTACTACTGGTCCAACCTTTAAGGGTTATCAGGCTAAAGCAACTATTGCTACACCACGCCAACGTATAATTCAGTTTCCTGTTTTCTGTTTTGATATAGAAACCGATAGATTTAATACTGTAGTTGGCTTTGAAGGCAGAGCCTTTGAGCGTATGAAACTGCTAGAAGAGATTGAAAAGACAGGCGATGTTCTGACTTGGCAAGACCTGACAACAGGAGAATCACAGCAAGCGGTAATACAGCAGGTTACATTTACTCGTATGACACCACCTGATAAGCGCTTTGATGGCTTTGGTGGGGTTATAAATATAACTATCAGAACGGTATAACATTATGACACCACAAGATTGGGCTGCATTTGCTTTATCAATTACATCCTTAATAGGTGCATTTGCACTTATGATTCGCTGGATGGTTAAGCATTATCTAGTAGAACTTAAACCTAATGGTGGCAGCAGTGTATCTGATAGGTTAAACCGAGTTGAAACTCGTGTTGATGATATTTATAAAATGTTATGTGAGAAAAACTAATGAGTACTGCACCATATCCGCAACCTGATTGGACACCAAGTAAAGACCCAACTTTTATTCCTTATGAAGATGATGAGGATGACGATTAACTAACCCGAAAGGTACAAGTGAAACTTCCCCGTTTACTTGCAGTTTGGTTTCTTGTATTAGGAACTTCTTTTTTCTTTATGCCTACAGCAGAGGCAGTATCACCAGAGTTAATGGCTAGAGATGTAACAATTATCTGTGCTAACCCTGTTGGTGAAACTTATACTGCAGTTACAGGTTGGGATGCAGACAACACTTACTTTGATGGTAAGGGTGACATTGCAAGATTGTTTTGTGAAGGTGGATTTATTGGTCAATGGACTACTTACATCAGTGATAACTACACAGGTGTTGGTAGATACTATAACGGTATAGCACCAGCCCCTACTGTAAGTCCCAGCCCAGAGCCAAGTGCTGCTCCCGAACCTTCGCTTTCTCCAACTCCAAGCGAGTCTGCGACTCCTGTAGTTGAGACTGCAACTCCTGTTTTAACGCCCTCTCCTGAACCTGAGCCACTACCCAGCCCAGAAGAAACCCAAACAGTAACCATAGTGGAGACACCTACTGCTCCTTCCGAGACTTCAACTGCTCCTTCTGAACCCGTTCCAACCGAACCTCAGCCAGAACCAGTAGTAGTAATCCAGCCCCAACCAGTAGTGGTACCACCACCACCAGAAATTGTTTCACCATTGCCTACTCCTGAACCCGAACCTGAGCCTCAGCCTGAACCTGAAGTAGAGCCTGAACCTGTTCCTGAGCCAGAGCCAGAAGCCCCTCCAGTGCCCGTAGAAGAGCCACCTGCTCCTGTTGAGGAGCCTCCTGCACCCGTAGAAGAGGAAGAACCTCCCGTACCTGTAGAAGAGCCTCCTGTGGAGGCAGAAGAACCTCCCGCTGAGGAAGTTCTTGCTCCCGTAATTCCCGAACTTGCTCCTGAACTTGCACCTGAACCTCCTGTTGAAGAACCTGAACCACCAGTTGTGGCTACGGAAGATTCTACACCAGAAGAACGACAAGTCATAGCAGAAGCGGTCATTGAAGCAGCACAAGGCGAGCCAGTTACAGCCCAAGCAATTCAAGATGCTGGCTTAACCTATGAAGACTTGCCTGCTGAAACACCAGTTGAAGTACGTGAAGATGAGAATGGCAATGAGGTTGTAATTACAGCCGAAGTTGCTGCTGCATTGGTAGTACTTGAGAGTCCAGCCGCCCTTATTGAAGCAATCTTTACTGATCCAACTCAAGCCCTTCTTGCAATTGCAAGCATCGGTGCTGATATGTCAGATGAAGAAAGAGAAGAATCAGAAAAGATCATTGTCGCATCAGTTATTGCTGGACAGGCTGCGGTTAACGCAGCAAGTATGGCAGGAGCAGCAGCAGCCTATAGGAGAAAACCATGAAGAAAGTAATCAGAGATATGGTTGAACAACTATGGACTTTACTAGGCATGTTTATTGCTTGGGTTGTCCTTGATGGTTCAGCCAAAACTGTAGTTGGCTATGCAATTGCTGGAACACTAATTGCATGGGCAGTTACTTATCCATTACGCAACGGAGATGACAAGTGACAATTGAATACAGTCAAAATGGTTGGGTAGCATCTAAAGATAAAGAAGCAATTAACATCAAACATTTTCCTGTTGCTGGAACAAAGATTAGATTACAGTGCAACGAGATATGTGGTCCAGTATTAGCAGCATTTGCCGCTGAGTTTCATACTAAAGTTGAACCTCTTGAAGAAGGCGAGTTTGATGACTGGTCATATGCATATCGTCAGGTTCGTGGTCAAACAGATAACTTGTCTAACCATTCATCTGGTACTGCAATAGACCTGAATGCAGTCAAGCATCCGCTTGGCAAGGAGAATACCTTTACTGTTGAACAACGTAAGGTATTAAGTATTCTTTGCAAGAAGTATGGGTTACGCGCTGGCTATACCTATAAGACTCGCAAAGATGATATGCACTTTGAGATAGTAGAAACACCTGAACAAGTAAAAGCACGTGTAATCAAAATGAAACTAAAGTAAAGGAATCCCCATGAACCAAGAAAAAATTAAGCAGATTGCTTTAACATACTTACGTTCTGCAGCAGCAGTGGCTGTTGGTCTATATATGACTGGCGTTCACGACCCTAAAGTATTGGCATCAGCCTTTGTTGCTGGTCTTGTAGGTCCTGTTCTTAAGGCACTTGACCCATCAGCAAAAGAGTTTGGTATTACCAAGAAGTAATACTTATAAAAATAGAAGCCCCCGCTCAGGTACTTTAACCTACCTGGCGGGGGTCTTTTTTTATTGGTACGTTAAGTATAGCGGTATTGGTTTGATATTAAATACTTCTCGTAACTTACTACGTTGACCTTCAGTAGTGTTACCCCAGTAACCTGATACACCGTGCTTTAATGCATAGTCAAGACATTCTTTTTGAACTAAACAATTACTGCAAATAGTTTTAAGTGCTTTTATTTCTTGGTAAGTACCACTTCCATCTGGCACAAAGAACAATTCGGTATCTGTTGACTCGCAGTTAGGTGTGTTGCTGGGTCTAAACATTTATCCCCCTGTTGAATAAAATCCTGAACCATTAAACTTAACGGCTACGCTAGACCATACACGGGTCATAGTTCCATTACAAGTGGTACACATTGTTGCTATGTTTTCATTTGTTTCTATAACTGTAGTGCATGTTTCACATTTAAAATCATATGCAGGCATTAGTCACAATCCATCCAATCCATTGGTGTCGGTGCTGTTGTTATAGTTCCGCAATCCTTACACTTCTGCGCAAGGTCATACCACATAACTTCTCTTGTTTCTATATCCCACATAACGGTAATCTCAAACATCAGACAACCACATATACATGCAAAGGCTGGCTCTCCTCTTAAGTCATTCAACTTTAGAGTCCTCATCTGTTTGTGGTCGCCATCCACCTAGATGTTTAATAAGAGAAGTAATCGCACGCTGCACTTTCATACGTGCACCATCAGGTGTACTGTCCATATCTTTTGCTAGTAATGTCCAGTCAGGTTGTTCTATACTAAATCGTAAACGTAATATGTTTTGCTTTGCTTCAGATAATTTGTAGTAACCTGATGCTATGTCTGATCTCAATGATAACCAATTGTTACCATCTGAAATCTCACTTGTCTTGACTGTGCCACCCAAGTCTTTAATCTTTGTGGGTATTTCATAGGATTCTCCAATGATCGAGGGGAGAAAAACCTCTATAACTGACACGTCATAGTAGTATAAATCGGACATATCGTACCCAATTTTTTTTGCTTTTTCTTTTTCACAGAACTTAAGGGCTGCATTACGTAGCGATTTAGCGATAAGTTTATCTCGATCTTTTTGTTCTAACTCAGACCACTCTTTAAACTTACGTGGGTGTCCTACAAACCATACCCACAACTCTTGCCCTATGTCATCACGCTCTACCATTGTGTAGCGTCTTGCATATTCTGTGGCAAGTGTCTGTACCAAATCATTGTACTCATCAATATAATTCATTACGGAATAATTACCTCGCCGTTAACAATTGGCACGGCAAATGGTGTTACTTTAGTACCATTTTGTACAAGGATACCAATACCTGTTTGCCAGTTGGCACTACCTGATGTTAGGTAACTAGCCTGTTTTATATCCATCATATGTCCAACTTCAAGACCATACAATGTATGTGTCTTACCATAGAAGCCAGTTGTTTCATGCTGCAAACCCACGCGATGCGTGTGTCCACATACTACTGACTTGCCTAAACGTTTGGCTAAGTTTAATGCGGTAGCCCCTGGAGCACGGTTAAGTGCGCCTTCATCTCCGTGTGCCATGACCCAACCTGGAAGCAACTCGTGCATTTTATGTAAGTAATTAATTTTTAACTTATCATAACCTAGTAGTTCTTCAATCTCTAAAGACTTAAGAGACATAAAGGCTGGTGCATACTTGCGTATGTAAGTATCAATACGATCAGTATGATTGCTGCGTTGAATGTAAAATGGCTTGTTACCTAGTGCTTTGCGGTAACGAGCCATTGTGTCGTGCGTTAAATCAATACTATCTTGTAGCGTTTCTGCGTATTCCCCTGCCATTCCTTTGTTCCAACGGCTAGGTTCGGGTGCATCTAGTTCATCACCCACACACCAAAGTTCATCTGGTTTATAATACTGAATAAAATCTAGTGTTGCTTGGACTACTGCATTATTTTGATACGGTATTTGTAGGTCACTGAGGACTACTACTCGTTTTTGTTTCGCTGCCATTTGAATTGGGTAAACCTTCCCATTGTCCACGTTGGACTAGTAACCCGATTATGGCATAGTTTGCAAGGTCAATCAGTGTATCTTCTATGCTTTCGTAGTTCGGCGTGTCGGTATCCCCAAGGTGGGATAGTCGTGCCAACTTGTCATACATACGTACACGTAGTCCATTCATAGCACCACCTGGTGCTCCTGCTATGTTCATTGGACCATAATCTTGGTGTTTCTTGTACATAATTGTAAGTAATTCTATTGTAATTCCTTTAGCATCTTCAAGGTTTTTCATTTAGTATCTCCCTAAGGTCTTGGTCAAAGGACTTCATTGACTCACGTACTGCAAACTCTTCCCATATTTCATCGGCTCTACCCTCACTAGCGGCTACAAATATAGCACCTAACATAATCAAACATTCCATTGCTTCGTCTGGGTCTTCCATAATGCTTATGTATATATCTTCAAGTGCACCCACGATATTAAGCATCTTTTTATCTGATACAGGGATACCAATGTATGCTCCGTTATCACGAGCATAGTCCCAGAACTTACTGTCCAGGGGTAACGCATTCTTTGATTCGTCCGTCAAGCCATTCACTCCCCATCTTTATCATCATGCTGTTTACATCTTCACCATCTGGCATAGAGATAATATTTACATTACCTAGTTCTCTACTAATCTTCTTACCAAACTCAAGACCTGCTGGGTCTCCGTCAGCAAGAACTATAACAACATCAAAGTCATCTAGTATCTTAGCGTAATGTGGTTTCCAATTGTTAGCACCTGGAATACCTATGGTTGGGTGCATAGTTTTGACTGACATCATAATACAATCAAACTCACCTTCGGTTACGCAGATATATTTATCTGCTACGAAGCAAGCCTGTGTATTAAACACAGTAGTCTTAGCACCAACTAATCCCATATACTTAGGGTCTTCATTGCTCATTGCACGGAATCTAATATCAACTACACCTGACGGTGTAATGTATGGGATAGCAAGGCGTCCTTTGTACGCCTCATGTCCTGGAAGTGGGTCTTCTACCACCCCCAAGTGAAATGTTTTTGCCTCTTCTACCGAGAGATGACGGCTTGATAGATAATCCTTTGCGAGTTCTATCTTGCTGGCGTACCTCTGTGTTGCCTGTAGTAAGAACTGACGCTGCAAACTTGAGAGCCTCACGATAATCACCACCTTCTTTGTACATTATTAGGGAATATACATCACCCTTTACGCCACATCCGTGGCAGATAAAAGCATTCTTATCATAGTTAACTGCTGCTGATGCATGACTGTCGTTGTGGAATGGACACTTCATTTTGCGCCAGCCGCTGCCCATAGAAGGCACGGCTGCGCCTATGTAATGAAGATACTCTTCAATGCTTGGCTTCTCCAAGTGCTCTCCTTAGTAAGTCTACCCATACGTGAGCAGGCATAGTGCAGTACCAATCGCTAGGACTTCCCCTACCTTTGCGCTTGTGCCACACCACACCTGTCCACGCCTTGTCGTTAGCCATCTCGGTTAACAACTCTTCTGTCCACTCTGACAACTTCATTGTCGCGTGGTTTTTAATTTCAATTGTAACTCCAGGTATACCTGAGATGTCACCTTTATCTAGGGTAGCGCCAGCCAAACGTCTGTCTACATAAGGAAACCATTCTTTGAGATACTTAACTACATCTCGTTCGGCTCCTGAACCTTTGGCTTTTGCTGCGCTACTCATTCGTTAGGTTCGTCTCTAACTTCTGTTAGTTCCCAACGTCCTGTCTCTGATTTCTTTGCACGTTCTTCTGCTATTTCTAGTGAAGAAGCACGGATAACTTTTACTTTATATTGCGAGTATGTAACTCTATACTTAGGCATTAGTTAACTCCTCTACTTTAATCCATATAAATCCGTCTTGATGACGGGAGATTTGACCAAGAATATCAAGCCATTGTTGGTCTACTTCTACAGTAATTGTATAACTAAGCATTGCTTAACTCCTTTTCATCATCCATTGCTCCGCATATAGAACAAGTTATCTGTCCATCTAAATCTTTTGCGAAGTCGTGTTCGTGTGTCATACTTTCATTTCCATCTGTGTGCTATCTCTGACTACATCTTCAAGATGCATTTTGGCTGGGTCAAATGATAACGTAAGGTAAGTTGCCCCTGTTGGGTCAGCCTTACCATAACGGTTCTTAACTGGGGCTACACACAAATATGTATCTATCCCGTGTATCATCTGACCTACTGTTAGTACCATTGCTGGTATCTGTGCAACCTTACCTTGTAGTGCTGAACGTGGCTGACAAGGATAACCCTGCGCCCCTTCTTGGGTGTGGTGCAAGACTAGTACTGCTGCATTGGTATCACGTGCTAGATACTTTAACTCTTTCATAACTGCACGCATACCTGCAAACTCCTCATGTCCGTCAATGGCTATGTCCATAAGATTATCTACAACTATAAGAGTAGGGCTTCTGCCCCACATAGTTTCAAATGCTGATACTTCTTCATCTAAATCTTTTAGTGTAGGGCTAGGTTCAAATGACCAGTACATACCAGAGAAATCACGTAAGTAATACTCTGCTGTTTCTGGCTTGGTTTTAATCATGTACTCAGCATCTTGCTGAGTTATCTTGGCTTTCATAGCAAGCAAACGCATTGCCATTGTATGTGCATTAGTATCGGCAGAGAAGTAAAGAGTTGGTTGTTTCAATCTTGCTGCGATATGTAATGCAATAGATGACTTACCTGCGCCTGGAGTACCTGCTATGACGGTAACTTCTGCTCTACGCAGGATGATACCTTCACGTTGGAAAGCCTGAAAAGGTGGGGGTAATGGTTCTCCCCCCACCTCTGGCTTACCGATACTTCGGCGGAGTGTTTTCATTTATGCCTTTGTTTGGTCGGCTGTGAATGTAGCAAACTCTGGTGAGCCTGCCTTAACATAAACTGTTGTGCACTTAGTCATATCTCCTTGTTTAGCAGGGCAGAAGTGTCCTTTGTATGGACCAAACTTACCTGTCAAACCATGAATGCGTGTCATTGTACCGTGAGGACATTGACGTGCACCTATACCTGGAGATACAAATGCTGGTGGTCCTGATTGGATTGGTGTTTCTGCAATTACACTGCCACCTAATTGTGTAGCCAACATACCCACTACTGGGTTAGGTGGTACTGCTGTGTTAACTGGTGCTACACCACGCACTGCTGCCTCTAGTTCTGCTACTGCAGATGCTAGTGATGCTAGTGTTAGTGCAACGGTTTGGTCTAGTTCATCTGCGTTAGCCGCACGAACTGTAACCAATGAACCTGCTGGTGATTTAACTGTGATACTGATTGGTGCTTCTGTATGCATGTTACTCCTTGATTGATGTTACTAGGGATTTCTTTGTATCACGGAAGGTACGAACTTTCATTGCTAGTTCTATACCTTTCCATCCTTGCTTGATGTCAACAAAGTGTAGTTCACATTTACCACTACCTGCTGGTAAATGGACAATGATTCCTTTATCTTGATTGACACCACCCCAAGCGCCACGGGTTGCCGTAGCAGGGTCATACGGCAAGCCGTGTGCATACACTGCTAACTGCATGGCAATCTTGTTTGGGTAAGAGATACTACCAGTTTTTAAGTCAGAAATAAACAACTCACCTTTGTATTCAACTACACGGTCAGGTGTACCTGCAATCTTATACTTGTCCAAGACGCAGAACTGTTCAATGAATACATTCTTAAAGTCTTTAGTTGCATCTGCATATGCTTGTATATCTGCAACGTAATCTTCTGGTATGACACCAAGGTCTTCACCTCTGTCATACTTTTCTGTTAACGTATGGATGGCTGTACCTATAGTTGCTTGAGTGGTAGCACCTGCTGCTTCCATTGCATCTTCAACTAACTTGTCCATTTCTAATTTGTTATCTCTATATGCTGATGCTGCCAGCAATAGATCAGGACGCAGCGTTAATCCTGCTGCTGCCATCCGTAACTTCCATGCTACTAATCCAGTACCATCATCTAATGAACCTGCAACTGTAGTAGTGCGTGTGTATGGTACTGGTTTACCACCTTTAACTGGTACAACCATTGGTCTGCCGTATCTATCTCTAGGTATTTCTACTTCCGACATACTTCTCCTTTGATTAGATACCAGCAGGGGTAGGACAAGGAGAGAGCCAAAACCTACCGCCCACTGGTTGTCCCATCATAGCATAGTTGACGGACTATGCGTTGATGTCATTGCCGCAGTGCGGACAAAACTTTTCTCGTTTCTTGTATACTTCATGTATCACTTGGTCTTTGTAATCTTGATGCACATATACCTTGCATCTGTTACGTGTTTTAATAGTACGCACTATAGCACCTGATTGATGTAGTACTGATAAAATACCACTAGCAGTACCATGATGCCAACCTTGTGAATCTGCTAATTCTTTCCACGTAACACCAGATAAACCTGATAGTTTTAAATGTGTTAACGCTAGTATCTGGTGGTTTTTTTCCCGACCTGATTTAATATTATCTACGGCGCGAGCCTTAGATGTGTCAGTACCTGACCATCCAGCAGTGCCGTTGTATGGTACGTATGCTGTGTCCATTAGTTTTCCTCTTCGATATCATCTACATTTATTTGGTCGATAGTAATTGAACCACCATATAAATCTACGGTAATTTCATCTTCAATCTTGCTGATTGCATCATCAGCATCATCAGCATCTAAATCGCAGAAACTAACTGAGATTGTAATGTTGCCTGAGTATGTAGTTTGAATAGAGTGTGATCCGATACTGTTGAGTAACTCGTTAACCTCGTCAAGGTTGACTGTTGTTTCACGATCTGTCCATTCACGCTCACTGAAGAAGTCACGTACTTTATGACGAATTGTAACGGCTTCTGCTCTGTATTCGCTTGAGACTTGTTGTACTGCATCTACTTCCTTTGACCTGCGTATGTAATTAGATACTTCTTGTTCAGTGTAATTGATTGTGTTACCAGATTCAATGTCTAGTATTTGGATTGTATTCATTTCTCTCCTTAGTTAGTAAGCACTAGGTCTAGTGCTTTGTTTTTGATATGGTCACTGCGTCCACTAATGGTGGCGATTGCACGGCGGTTAGAGCCACCAGTACCATGATGGTCTGCGTGTTCAATGACTGCTTGCCATACACCAAAGGCTGTGCCTCTGATGTTTTCTTGGGTAGGTGATTGGCTATAGATATTCCATGCTGAGTCACGTCCATTGAGTGCAATGGTACGTTGACGGCGTTGTCCCTGTGATAGCAGGTGGTCAGGTGCTTGTTCAATGTTTGATGGTAATGCCCATACAGACTTGAAGATGTTACGTACTTGACGCTCATCAACTTTACGTTCCAGTAGCGTACCTGCTACTGTTTCATATTCCTGAATAGAATCATAAGTTAACTGAGTGATGTTCCGAATGTCATTGACTGACAATTCAGAGTTAGTAGTGTGCTTCATAACATAGGTGTAAGCGTTCTTATGTTTACCCTTGATGATGCGGTTGATTTGATTAGCGCAGAATAAACGCTCAATGATAGGGCGGATGCGTACTGCACACGAACCATCGTGTGATGATTGGACTAGTAAGAACGCAGCGTGTGGGTCATTGGCTACTTGTATACCTATAGGTAATTCCATTACCATCCAGATATTTGCACCATTGTTGTACTCACCTGCTGCTGTATAGCGTGCATCACCTGAGTCAACCAATGTATCTAATGCAGAGAATACTTCCATATTCTGTACGATCTTGTACTTGTCACCAACTACACCAATGACTGACTCACTATCTTCAGTGCGTTTGATAACTGCTTGACGTTTAGGTACATCTAATCTATTTGTTATAGATTCAAATGGAGATACGATTGTCTTACGTTCAACAAACATATCTGATAGTTCAACAGTCCAGTCAAGACCAGCCTGTCGTGCTGCTTCTGATGCAGACCCTGCATTAACTGCAGTGCCTGCTTTAACCCAAGCCTGCTTGTTCATTACCTGTACTACATTGTTATTATATTCTTCACTTACCTGTAACATTATTTTCTCCTTATAGGTATTTAGCAATAGACTTCATAGTAGATGCGTTGACTTGTAACTCATCAGTCATACGCAATACATTGAGGGCATTAGTAATGTCTTCAATTGTTTCTTTGTATACATAATCAGGTGTAGTTGTGAAGTCACGGGTTGGTTCTTCAGGTACTTTAATCTTATCTAATGCTATATCATAGTCAATATTCATAGTGTTATTCCATGAACGTACACTAACTCTTATATTGGTGCTTTTAGATAAATTATTCATTGCTACTTTTTGAATATCAGTTAGCCACTTATCATGTGCTGCTTGATACTTAGCCTCAAGTGCAGGTTCTGTTTCTTTTTCTTTTTTAACTGTAACCAATTTAGTTTCCAATGCTTTGATTACTTTAGCAGTTGGAACCTTGACTGTTAATGCTTTACTCATTGCTCTTTCTTTCTGATAGTCGTGTATCTATCCAGCGGTACATACTAAATCCGCTGAAACCTATTGTGTCTTGCAGTAATGTCAACGCCATGTCGTCATCACTTGCTTCAACTTCTATCTCACATTGTACAATGTAATATGATTTCATATTAGTACCATCCATGTTTTCTCCAATGTGCCCAAGCGATTGAAGGCAAGTCATATCTGTGAACAATATACTCCAGCCCCTTCGCAACTTGCAGGGGGGCTGGGGTCTCAGGACTTGTGTTCAGTACTTGTGCTACACCATATGCACTAGAGGTAGGGTTGTCTGCTGTGTGGTCCCATGCAGATTCTTTACCCCATAGTTTGTTTAGTGCTGACCATTCATTACGTCCCCACTTAGGATATGTTTCTTTTATATATGCTTTAGCATATGCTTTTAGTGTGAACTTATTCCATACATGTACTACTAGGTTTACTTTTTTCTCTGGTTCTAGTAGTGGTTGGTTGTTTAGTGCGTGTGCCTTAATAGGGATACCAATCAGGGAAGCAACTGATAGCATAAGGCTAGTACCTATAGATAAATAACGTCTTACTTGCTGTCGCATATTTCTCCTTAGTCTTCGTGCATTTGGTCGTGCATACGGTCAGGGTCTTCAGCCTCACATTCACATGTGAATATAAAGTTACCGCAATTACTGCACTCATCTTTAAGTGCAGCATCATCACCTTCTAAGTACTGTGGTTCACTCATTGCTCAACCCATACCCCTTCTGTTTCATCAAGTATGTTCTCTTTGATTTCCCAATCAGCCTCGTCCCAACGGACTTTATTCGTCATAACTTTGCCAATCTTATCTATAAACTTATTCATAACTGCTTCTGCTTCTTCTTCACTATCAGCCACTATTTCTACGATAGAAATAGATAGGTCAGTACAATAATACTTAGGCACCGTCTGTCCCCGCATCTGCTGGGTCACCAGCCTCTGGTGTTGTACCGTAAATACCTGCTACTACCTTAGGGTGTAGTTCTTTACGCATATCACCAAACATACTTGATGGCATACCTGCTGCCATCACACGGCGAAGCAACATTCCCAAAGAGTAATGTTGCTGAGCATTACTTAGTGTAATGGCTGCACTTGCTGAGTCACCGCGTTCATATAAGTATGCAGCCAGTAAGCAGGCTGGTGCATTGATGAACGCAGTATCTGTTGGAGCCTTGTCAAGTAGATGGTTAAGTGCAGGTAATATGTTATCGTGTTTATCTAGTAGACCCAAAGCGTAGTCACGTACTTGAATGTCTGTTAGATAGTACAAGACGTTGACTACTACTTCATCACTCTGCTCTGTTGCAGATGATGCGAAGTATTCTTCAACTAGTCTAGCACCTACACGCTGTATTGCTTTATCTTGTTGATTGCCTAGCACACCTAGTTCTACTAGATGGTCATTGATTGTCATTGTTAGTGTCATTGTTCTCTCCTTAGAATGGACGTGGACTGTGGTAGTTACGGCATTGCTCTGTCTGTCGCTTATTCTGTGCCCTCAAACTTCTGTTTTGTCTGATGAGGTCACGGTTAGCCATTGCTGTCAGTAGTATCAGTGTGATTGATACTATAAGTGCAATCATTACTGCTGTTATATCTAGTACTGAGAAATACATTATATCTCCTTAGTTAGTAGGTTGGGGATATAAAACTTATTCCTATCCCCCGATTACAGAAGCCGCCCTCTGCAAAAAAATAGGGAGAGTGAGTGCTGTCTTAGCCACCCACCCTCCCGTCTTTTAGTTTACGCTTACCTCAAGTACCTCAAACTGCAACTGAGGTGCTCGCTTTTCTGGAATGTCACGGCGGTCAAAGCGTGTAATCATACGACCCTTTAGCGTCACCACTTGGGTTGTCTCGTTGCCCTGACGTGCTTTGTCTAGGTCTACAAGGTCACCCACTGTAGAGTCATCAAGTGCCACGATATTCATACCTACTACATACACTGGTCGGTCTGCTGTTCCGTCTGGCAGGCGTGAGTATGTGCGTTGGTCAAGCCAACCTGTTGCGAGAGTACCCTTAGAACCTGTGAATGTACGGATGTTCTTGAGTGTACCTGTGATAGTTACTTCGTTCTGTAGTTCCATTTGTTTCTCCTTGTTTAGTAGTTAGTTTCTTGGTGGAAGGTAGCCCTCCCGTAAGGGAGAGGGCTACCTGTAACGTCTGTACTATCTGACGTTATGTTCCAATACTGTGTCGCACGATTGACACTGGTTGAACATTTTAGGCGTGGTGAGATGGCACGCTTGGCAGATAACCTCACGTCGTGACTGGGTGTAATCCTCCAGTGTCCAGATGTTATCAAGTTCACCACCGTCCTGAAGTAGTACGATAGGGAGTTTGTATTCCTCACGCATGATGTAGTCAATCTCGTTTCCTTCATCATCTAGTATCTCCTTCCGTACCGTTGTACTGGATACCCAATCGTGTCCGCTTGGCTCGTCTTGTGTGAGCCACTGGCTTTTGTACATAAGGTTCCCTTCAGACGCTGCCTCATACGCTCTGTCTGTGAGGCGAGCGTCTGCTGTTTCTACGCAGTCAACGCATAGTGTCTCCTGAGCGATACATTCTGGACATACGTTAGTTAGTGTGAGTGAGTCCTGTGTGTATGTAACTTCGTTCATTTTGTACTCTCCTTTTCTTCTGTTATCCATTCTGGTTTCCATTGTCGTTCTTTGCATCCTGCGTGGCAGTAGAAGCACACGACTATTTTGTCTGGGAAGGTCGGGTCTTCAAAGTCGTGAGACGTGTTGGTGAACGTTACTCCCCAACTGTCACCGTAGTATTCATCTTTGCATATGATGCATGCTCTTAACATTCTTTTTTCCTTTCATCCCGTATCCACCGATTGCGAATACGCCGTAAGAAATATCACGCATACTCTATGAAATCGTGACGAAGACGAGCGTAGCGAGGAATGAGGAACGAATGAATAGAGTTCGTCACTCAGACAGCGCAGATGCGCTGGATGCGGGGCGAGGCTGAGGAACGAAGACTCGGCAGATGCGTTGGGTGTAGTCGAAGGCGACTGGATTCTGAAAGAATCGCCGAGACGCAACCCACGCTGAGAGAAATCAGCCCGTTTTTTTACCTGCGTAGCAGGTTTTCAGTCTGTCGAATAGATAGACTGGAGGGCTGATTTGACGGAGTGATATGATGAAGGCACCGTAGGAGGACGAGCCACAGCATGTCGTTGCGTGGCGTAGGAGCGACGAGCGAAGCGGAAGGAGCGAGGGAGCCAGCGCCGACAGGCTAGCGAGAGATGGGGCTGCGTGCGGGGTCAACAGACGAGGCGAGTGCCGAAGCGCCGAGCCGACATCGGAGACCAGCGACCAACGGGAGCGCCGCGAGGTGCGTGGTAACGCACCGAACAGCCTTCGTTCCGACCAGTCTCTGCGGTAGAACTGGTGTGGGTTTAACACCATTGGCAGACTGAGGGTTTGGGATACTTCCCAACTAAGCGGCGCAGCCTTCAGCATCTGCTGAATCAACTGAGACTGCAGGTATATTATTATTATATAGACTGCCCCCTCAGTATCTATTTAGTTTGAATCCTGAGTAGGCAGACTGTCTACAGTCACAGACTAGCGTCAGTATGTACCATCAATAGTGCAAACATCTAGGGGTTTGACCCCTAGTGTTAAACTATTGCGCTCTACCTATATAGGTATCTCTACCTACATATTTTTCTGGGTATAGTTACAGGGGGTATACCGTCTGAACAGGACTTTTATAATAGTTTTGTAGAATATGTTCGTTTGACCTGTTTGAACGGATTAAGTATATATGTACAGTAAATATAATAGGAAGTCTTTTTAGAGCCTTCCTCTATACTGTGACAGACTGCTGTACAGATATACTTCTATACGGCGGGATAACTCTGCCTTCAGCAAGGGGATGATGGATGTCAGGGTTTAAATCAGGCGGCGAGCACCACCTAGTAAAGGGTGTCACTCAAGCCAAAGAACAAGTTCTTGAAAAGGTACGGGTGGGAGTCTCCCCTCAGGCGGCTATGATTGCCATAGGTAAAAAGCCAGATACTATCCGTCAGTGGATGGTCAGAGACCCATTATTTGCAAGGGCACTTGAAGAGGCTAAGGAAGAAGGAAGTAAACAATCCTTTGATGCCCTCGGTGTCCAAAAGGAGTCTATTCCGTTTGCGGAGTTCTCTAAGATGTTTTTTGACCAAATGGTCTTTCCTCACCATCAAAACTGGATTGACCTTCTGGAGGGACGCGAACCTTCTTGGGACCACCCTAATATTATATATGAGCCTGGAGAGTCTAACCGCCTCCTAATCAACGTGCCCCCTGAGCACGCTAAGTCCACCGTTGTCACGGTGAACTATCCAACTTACCGCATTGCCCTCAATCCCAACATCCGCATTATCGTGGTATCAAAGACGATTACTAAGGCACGCGAGTTCGTATACGCTATCAAGCAACGATTGTCCCATCCACGCTGGCTTAAACTGCAGACCGCATATGGTCCAGAAGGCGGTTGGAAACAGGACGCAGATACTTGGCGTACCGATACCGTCTATCTTGGGGGCGATGCGCGTAATTCATCTGAGAAAGACCCAACCATTCAGGCACTAGGTATGGGTGGTCAGATTTACGGCGCACGTGCGGACTTGATTATTCTTGACGACTGTATAACTACAGCCAACGCTCATGAGTGGGAAAGCCAGATTAACTGGTTGCAGAAAGAAGTTATTACCCGTCTGGGTAAAAACGGTAAATTGCTAGTCGTAGGGACACGAATTGCATCAAATGATTTATATAAAGAACTTCGTAATCCGAAGCATTGGTCAGGTGGCAAGACTCCTTTCAGTTATATGGGTATGCCTGCTGTACTTGAGTATGCGGAAAAACCAGAAGATTGGCTTACGCTTTGGAAAGAGTCGGACGTACCGTGGGATGGCGATGATGACACTCCTCAAGAAAACGGCTTCTACCCCAAGTGGGACGGCAAGACGCTCAACAGACGAAGAAGTGAAGTTACTCCCTCAACGTGGGCACTTGTCTACCAACAAGAAGACATTATGGAAGACTCCATATTTCCGCCAGTCCTCGTGCAAGGAGCGACCAATGGGATGCGCAAGCGAGGACCGCTAAGGGCTGGTGCTGCTGGACATCCATCACAGGTAGAACCTCACATTGTGGTTGGTTTTGACCCTGCTATGGCAGGTAACGCTGCATTTGTAGTTTGTACTTACAACCGTGCAGATGGCAGAATTTACGTTAACGATTGTATTAATATGACGGAGCCAACTCCGCAGAAAATTAGGGCGACAATTGAAGAACTGGTTATTAAATATAAGCCACAAGAGTTTAGAGTTGAAATTAACGCTCATCAAAAAGCCTACTCCCTTGATGACGAATTACGAAACTGGCTTGCTGCATACGGCGTACGCCTTGATGCTCACTTCACAGGCAAAAACAAGTGGGACACATCCTTCGGCGTTGCGTCAATGTCTAACTTATTTGGCACAGTCCGAGAAGAAAAGTTCCAAAAGAACAACATTATAGAACTGCCTTCTTCCGAGGGTAGTGAAGGTATAAAGGCTCTTACTCAACAACTGTTGACTTGGAAGCCAAACACTAAAGGCAAGACAGATACTGTTATGGCTTTGTGGTTTGCGGTTATTCGCATCCGCGAACTTATGCAGTCTAATAGTCACACATCTATGTATGCCAACAATCGTTGGACTACTAAAGCACAAATGAATAATAGATACGCAGTTAATTTAGACGATGCCTTTGCAGAGCAATGGCAAGACATATATGGATAGGAATTAAAATGGCAGCAAAGCCAAGAACTGGTGCTGGTATTTACGGCAAAAATGCTAGTAATGTAAACGATACTTATAAGCCTCTTCCACCAGGGATTTACTCAAATAAAACTCCTAAGGTAACGCCTACTCCTAAGCCAGTTATTAAACCTAACACTTACCAGACACCTACCCCTAAGCCTACTCCTAAGCCAACTGCTACGCGAACGGTTAAACCAACGGTTAAACCAAAACCTAAGCCTAAAGTAACTGTTACACCTAGTGCAACACCTACGCCTAGTTCGGAAACTTCAACGGCAATGTCAGAAACTTCAACGGCAATGTCAGAAACATTAACAGCAACTGTTAAACCAGTACCTAAAGATACAAGTAAGCCAACACCTCAGGCAACAACAAAACCTAAACCAACGGCTAAACCCAAGCCTAAGGCTACATTTACACCTACACCTAAAGCAACATTAGTACCCACACCTAAGGCTACACCTACACCAAAAGCCACGGCTACAACGAAGCCAAAGCCAAAACCAAAAAAGTCAAAAACAGATACTTATTTTGGAAGATAAAAATAATTTTTTCCTTTAATCGTTAGGACAATAATGGCATTAACAATAGAGCAGGTAACGGCACGGGTTGACTCCCTTCGTTACCGCAATCACGAACGTGATGCGCGTAACCTTGACGTACTTGCAGTACGTAAAGGAAAGATTGCTCAGGTATATCCTAACTTCTTTCCAGAAGGCGTAGATGCTAACGTAGTAGCAAACTTTGTTGACATTGTTGCACGTGACTTGTCTGAAGTTATGGCTCCACTTCCAGCGGTTAATTGTTCTGCAGCCAATCAAGTATCTGATCGTGCTCGTAGTTTTGCTGACAAGCGTACTCGTATTGCCTCTAACTATTTCCAACACTCAGACTTAGCAGTACAAATGTACTCAGGTGCTGACTGGTATCTAACATATGGATTCGTCCCTTTCATTATTGAATTAGACGATGAAGCAAGACTGCCGCGTATTCGCATAGAAAATCCAATTGGGGCTTACCCAGAGTTTGACCGCTATGGACGTTGTGTGGCATTTGCTAAGCGGTACTCTATGACACTTGGCGAACTAGTATCTCAGTTCCCAGAGTATGATAGACAACTTCTTGGAGAAGAAGGTTATGACCAAGACCTTAATACACAAATTGAGATGGTTCGTTATTACGATAAAGACCAATCTATAATTTATGTACCGCGTAGAAACAACCTAGTCCTTTCTCAAGCGGAAAACCCACTTGGTAAGATGATGGTTGTTGTCGCACGTAAGCCATCTATTGATGGTGAAATGCGTGGACAGTTTGATGATGTACTTGGCATTCAATTGCTGCGTAACCGATTTGCATTACTTGCAATGGAAGCAGCAGAAAAGTCTGTTCAAGCACCTATCGTACTACCACAAGATGTACAAGAACTTATGCTTGGTGGAGATGCGGTTATTCGTACAGCCAACCCAGCAGGTGTGCGCCGCGTAGAACTTAACATTCCATCAGGTGCTTTTACCGAACAAGAAGTTCTTAATCAAGAACTGCGTGTTGGTACACGTTATCCTGAATCTCGTACTGGAAACATAGATGCTTCTATTGTTACTGGTCAGGGTGTACAGGCTCTTATGGGAGCCTTTGACACACAAGTTAAATCTGCACAAGCAATCTTTGCTGCAACACTTAGGGACATTATTAGTCTTTGTTTTTGTGTAGATGAAATGCTTTACCCAGAAGAAAAAACAATTCGTGGAGTAGATTCAGGTTCACCTTATGAGGTTATTTACAAGCCAACTAAAGACATCAAGGGCGACCATTCCGCTGATGTTCGTTACGGTATGCTTGCTGGTCTTAATCCAGCACAGGGTCTTATCTTTATGCTTCAAGCACTTGGAGGAAAACTCATCAGCCGAGATATGGCTATGAGAGAATTACCATTTACTGTTAACGTTACACAAGAATTAGAAAAGATTGAAATTGAAGAGATGCGTTCAGCACTCCTTGGTTCACTTACGGCATACACACAAGCAATTCCACAGATGGCTACTCAAGGTCAGGATGCTTCACAGGTAGTTCGTAAGATTGCTGCGGTAATAAAGGCTCGTCAAAAGGGACAAGCATTAGAGGACGCGATAGAAGAAACCTTTGCTCCGCAGCAAGAAGTTCCTCCTGCTGGCGCTGAACAAACAGTTGAGCAGCCTGTCCCCGTTGCTCCTGAAGCAGCGCCAGTGGGAGGCGCTTTACCCGAAGAACAAGGACCACCACCAGATTTACAAACGCTTTTAAGTAGTTTAACTGGTTCAGGAAAAGCACAGTCAGCAGTAAGAACTAGCAGGCAACGACAAATTTAAGGAGTAAATCATGGCAACACCTCGCAAGAGAACCACAAGGGTTAAAACAGTTGCTGATGAAGGTTACTCAAAGTTAGACCAATACGCAATTGAGTTACACGAATTTTATAAATCATTGCGTAGAGCAGGATTTACGGTTGATAACGCTTTGTATATTCTTTCTGCAAAAGAAACGTATCCTGAGTGGATGCAATCAACACCAACAATAGATGATATTAGAAAACACATGGATGAGGAGGACGAGTAATGGTTGAAAAAAGAGGTGGTTATCAACAGCCTAGCAATCCAGCACCAGTCTCAGGACCAGGTGCACTTTCTCAACGTACTGACGGCGGAGCCGTTGATGCAATGTCGCAACCAAGACAAAAATACACAGGTTTTAATTATGGTAAAAATAGCGAGATTAATGCACAGCAAAGTGGAGCAGACCTTTTTAGTGGATACTCTACGCCTTCATTAAATATGGATTTAAATTCTCCTACTGCATTTCCAGATGAACCAATATCTGCTGGTGCAAATTATGGAGAAGGACCTGGATATACACCAGAAGTTAATAGGGCTTTAGTAGCCCCAACTATTCAAAATACAATTTTTAATGTTATGAAGTTTGATACTTCTGGTAAGTTTGAGGCAATCTATAATAGATTGAATCGGTAGAACCATTGTCTTTTAACCAAGTAAATGATAATTCTATTTTTCCACCAGTGTTGGAAAAAACAACAACAAACTATAATCCTAATCTTGCTGACTCTGACCCTACTATGTATGCAGCAACCGAGGCTGGAAATCCTAGTGCTGCCGATAGAGTTGTTGCACAACAAACTCAGTATTTAAATAATAAACATTCTCAACTTTTAAAGATTTCTGATACATCTAGGGCTAGACAAAACTTTAGAAAACTAGATAAAAATTTGCAGATAAGTCTAGAAAGACTTTATCCTGAATCAGATTATATGAAAGAAGATAAAAGTACTGCTCGTGTTCTTCTTGAAGGAACACTTGGCGAATTTGCTTCCCCATTTAAAGGTTTTTTTAATGCTGCTATGGGTGTTGTTTATACTGGTATTAATACTGTTTATAACATTGGTAAAAATGTAACTAACCCAAAAGCAGCATTTGAATATGTAACAACAACACAGAATTATAAAGATTCTTGGGCTGGAATACCAAGTTGGCGTGAAGAGTCCATACAAGAAATAGACGAAAAATATGGCGTAGCACTTGGTGGTCTTGTGCGTTCACAACTTGAAGGCAAAAAGCCTGGAGATGCTATACGTGAGTTTGGCATTAACGGTGGAATGGCTGGTATCTCACAAGCAATTATAGGTATGAATGATTACAACACCTATCTTTGGGGACAGGCTACTGGTAAAGGTGATGAATACCCTTTAACTGATGCTGGTGCTGAGTATATGACTGCAGTTCAGTTTGCTCAATCAAAGGTTAATAACTTTGGTAATGACTTTACTAACTACATGAATACTAACCATCCGCCTAAAAATCAAGGTAAACTTGGACTTATTGTTATTGGCGGAATATTTATGAATCAAAATATTCTTGGAACTCTTTTAACAGGTGGTGAAGTAAAAGGTTCACCAGATGGTAGCAAATGGCTTATTAGAAATCCTAATCCTTTTTCTAAGCAAAAGTTTGTTAGTACTGCTGGTCCTTCACAGTTTCAATATGAATTTATTGGAGACCCATTATCTTGGGTTACTATGGGTGGAAGCAAAGCAGTTAAGGCTTCAGCCGCACTAGGTGAAAAGTTTATTGCACAAGGCAAGGCTGGAGTTTCAGCCGAAATTCGCGTAGCAGATTTGTTTGCAGATAAAAGATTTTATAGCGCACATGAAGGTTTAGTTAAAACAATTAATGACCTGCGCGTGGCACGTGCATCAAATAACGTTAGTGATGCTTCTGTTGCTATGTTTAAAATTCAGACAAGATATGGTGAATACGACAACCCTTTTATTATTGAACATCTGCTAACAACAAAGGTTATTGGACCTAAAGGTGTTGAAGTTCCAGTTACAGATATGGATACACTGCAAAGATTCTTTGAACGTGGCGAAATGATTGACCATATTACAAGTGGTAGAACTTATAACATAGGTTACTATCGTGAAAACCACGTAATGATTGACCGTAGTACACGTCTTATTACTGCTGGTGCCAGAGGTTTATTTGAAAGAGTTTTTAATGGTATTGATAAGGCATCCCCTAATGGCGTAATGTCAGACACAAAACTATCTGACAGACTTAAAGGTATTGAAGAAGCATTTGCTGTTACAACACCTGTTGGTACAGTTGCAGGAGACCCTGCTTTAAAAGAAACAGTTAGAACATTATTGCAACAAGGGTCTGCTTTTCAAAGAACTTGGGCTAAGTTTGCAGCAAGACACCCAGAAGGTGTAATGATTCAAACAGCAGATGATAAAGTTTTATCATCTTTACCTGTGTTTAGAGATTTTGCTCGTGTGCTTAGTGGAGATAAATTAACCGCTAATATGATGACTGAAATATATCTTGCACATAATCCTGACGATAGATTTAATATGCTTTTTAACATGTACAAGTTTTATATGGATAGAATTGGTTTACCAAATACATCACACGGTCTTGCAGAACAAAGAAACATTCTTGAAGAAACTTTTGGTATGAATGGTGGATTTGGTCCAGTATCAGAAATTATAACACCTGCACATCTTGTAAAAGAAGGCACATACAAAATGCCTCCAGGTGCTTCACAGCCATTGCATTTATCTAAAGGTATTAGTATGTTGGACTTTTCACGAGTCCATCAAGCATTATACGATACACGCAAAACAGATGCAATTAAAATAATTACTTCATTTAATTATAATGTTGCTGCTCGTTTTGTTAACAACCTATGGGTTTTGTTGATGCTATTTCCTAAAATTGGTATCAAAGGTTCTGTTGATGAAATTGTTACTGCTGGTATGTCAAGCAGTTATGGAGCAATCTTTAATTTTCTTAGTGGTCGTGGTAGAGCAGCAAGCAATGTCTGGGCTGCGTATACCGCAAGTGATAAAGCAACTGGTATGGCCAAAGGAGCGCTTCTTGGAAAGCGCGCTGCATATAGGTCAATAACAGCAGAAGAAAGATTAGCCTTAATAGCAGATGTTGAGATTGTTACTACTAAAACTTTGCCTAGCGGCAGAGTAATAGATGTAAGGGAATGGGTATCAGCAGATGAGTTCTGGGGTAACACAGCACCAGAACGTCTTGCTGATATTGCAATTGCTCGTTTTGGTGGCAAATTAACTGATGCACAAAAAGCAGTTCTTAAAGATGAGTTAATATTAAACTCACATTCAATGAATGCTACAAGTGGTTCTACTATTGGTGCTGCTTTTGGAAACAATAGAGTAGAAGGTGGCATGATTGAAGAAATGTTTGGCAAAAGTGTTTATAGCCAAGCATTAGATGCTGCTCATCTTCGTGCAACTGGTAGATTTGAAACAGTTGAAATGGCTTTGCTTAGTAAAAGTAGCCAGACAATGGCTCACTATGGTTATTTTTGGCGTTACTTTGCTAATAACACATGGACTAATAAAATGTTTGGAACAGTTGTTGACTTTGGAAGTGCATTTATAAAGCACAATGGTCTGCGTACTGCCGATGATGGCGAAGCATATGTTGATGATGTTATGTCTCAGATTGGTTTTGAAAGAGATAGTATTGGAAACTGGAAACCTAGAAGTACGGTTGACCCTAAGACTGGTCTTATTACTACAACCAAAGCAAAGAAAGCAATTGATTCTTTTATAGGTGAATTTAGACAGGCATCACAGATGCGTGCTGCTGGTATGAACCCAGCAGAAATTGCGGAAGCAATTGTTCGTACTGCAAGAGATGAACTGTACACAATTTTTCACGGTGCTGATGATGTATTCAATGAAAACTTACTTAATATGATTAAGTTTAAAATTGAAGAAGGTGCTACCAAAATTGCTACACGTAACAAGAATCGTTCTGCACTTAAAACTTTTACAGAAAAAGAAATTGTTGCTGCTGCAAAATATGAGGCTCAGTTGATTGACCCTGCATACCATGTGCGACAATTATCATTTGCTGAGTTTGAAGATGTTACTCAAGAATTTGGCATGAAGGCTAAAGAAATTCTAAGTGATATTGAATGGCAAGAAGTTGGAAAAACTCTTGGCGTTAAATCAGGCTATGATAAGTGGACAAGATTTCCTTGGGAAATAATTGACCGTCAGATAAACGACATCTATCGTGCAGATGCTTTTTTTGTAAAACTTTTTGAACAATCAGATAAATTAAAGCCAGCATTAGATGATTATGTAAAACAACTAATGAAAGCAAATCCTGAGATGTCTGCAGATGATGCTTTACAGCAGGCTAAACTAGTAATACATACACAAGCAAGTAGTAATGCTGCTGCTGATGTAATGAAGTACGCTGATAACCCAGCAGTCCAAAGCCAATTGGCTTGGGGTCTGCGTGGAGTTGGACGATTTAACCGTGCAACGGAAGATTACTTTAGACGTATGTTTCGTTATCTAAGAGATAACCCTGAAAAAGCAGTCTATCGTGCTGGACACTTTGGTATTGCTATGGATGCTACTGGTTATGTTTATACAGACCAGAATGGAAACGACTATGTTGTGCTTCCAAATGATGGAGTTCTTTGGCGTGTAGTAAATCCAGCACTTAATATGTTATTTAATCCTATTGGCACTGTTAAACAAGGATTGCAAGAAGGATTTGATTCAGTTTATAAGCAACCAGAGTATAATGCGTTTACACTTAATCTTTCAATGCTTAACCCTTCTTATTCAGAGGGTGCTGGTATCCCATCACTACATGGTGAGACAATGGCTATATCTGTTCTTGCTATTAAACAAATTCTTGGTATGTCTGGGCAAAAAAGAATAGCAGAAGAAGTTGATAACATTATTCTTGGACCAGTAAGTGATAATACAACTGCTTTACGTGCGTTTGTTCCCTCAATGTTGACAAACTTCTGGAAACTTCTAGGAGAGTCAAACATGAAGGGCGTAGATGCTGGTATGTTGGCAACAAGCGTGCAACAGGCTGCTGCTTATCTACAGTTCTCAGATGATTTCCGTCTTGAACCACAAGATGCAACTGATGTTGCTAAGTTAGAAAAGTTTCTTGATAGACTTTCAATTTCAACATATAACATTCTTGCTTTTAAAGCAGGTATGAATATAGTATCTCCTATACCAGTAGGCACTACTGTTGATGGTGTTAATCCATTGCTACGTGATGCTAATGTTATCGGCTTTAGAGCAGAGTTTAACGACATACTACGTGCTGTTCTTGAAGTAAACGCTATTGAGGGATACCAACAAACGGACCCAGTATCAACTGCAGTTGCATTATTTGTAGGTAGTTACCCAGATAAACTTATCTTTACTGTAAGCAAGAATAGTAAAGCATCAAAGACTTATATTAACTATACAAAAGATACTAAGAACTGGGCACTGGATAACCCTAAATTAATCAATCGTTATAATGAGATTGCGTTCCTGTTTGCTCCACATGTAGGCGAATATGACCCATATGTTGTGCGATTCCTAGAGGCTGCAGAGATTATTCCAGATAACATCAACCCTTGGGTTAATGCTGATGGTACACAGACATCACCTTTATATCGTTATATCAAAGAACTTACAGCAGCAGTAGACCGTGGTAAGTATTATGACTTAGAACGCAAGTATAACGCAGATATTACTAATCCTAATAACGCTATGCGTAACAACGTAAACTATCGCGCAACACTATGGGCTGAAGTAAAAGCACAGCAACAGGCATTAAAGAACGCTAATCCTATGTTGAAGTATACCTTAGAGACTAGCAGAATTCAGTATGTAGCAGATATGAAGTCTCGCTTTACAGCGTTAAAGCAAATGATTAATGACCCTGATTTTGTTACTAAAGAAAAGAAAAACATAAAGGGTAAGTTGCCATATGGTCAACGCGATAACGTACAGTTAATGGTAAACATAACAACAAATATGTTAGTTGTATTTGAAGATGAAAACATACGTTCTTTGAACGATGGCGGTCTAACTTTACAGAAGGTGTATGAAGAAGGTATGAACAATCTTACCAAATTGGCAGGTGCTAACTATGCATCTGGTCAAGCATATCAAAAAATTATTAAACCTTTACTAGAAGAAGTCTATCAAATTCCTACGAAGGGACTAAGTGAATGAAAACCTTACAGGATTTTATGGATATTGTTTCTAACCAGCATCCCAACTGGGACCAGAAGAAGATTAGTGCTGAAGCAGAAAAAAGATTTAATGCTCAGATTGTTGGAAATAACAACAGTAATCCTAGTGGCACTGTTCCCGATACAAGTACTGATGTTAAATTAGAAAAGATTCAAACTGGTAAGCAAACTGAGTGGAATAAATTTGTAGATGGACGAATTACTCGTGTTCCATCATCAACAAAGGCTGGCGTAACTACCGAAGCATATGTTGGGCAAACAGTTCCAGGTTCAACGCGTCAACCAGTACCTATTGCGCTTGTGCAAAATGGTAATGGTTTTGAACTTAAAGATATAGATTCAGCAATCAATGAGTATCTGGCTAATATACCTAATACTCCAGAAGCCTATCAATATGCTAAATCAAAACTTAAACAATATTATCCTTCTACTAAAGCCTTTGAGCGTTCACTTACACAGCCGATTAAAGAATCAGATGTTGGTTTTCGTGATGCTATTAAGGCTGCAATTGGTGATAATAGCAGCAGAAACTATGATGAAGCATTTAGATATGCAACCGCATTAGTAACTAGCCCATCTGCTCCTTTCCCAACTCTATATACGACTGAACGTTTTATTGAAACAAGACAGTTAACTCCAGAAGAAAGCAGTTCTGGTCAGCGTACATCTTCTCTTACATTTGAAGCAGATGCTCGAAAAGAGTTTGACCGTACGGTTCAACTCTATGTTGGAGACCCAACATTAGTAGATAACATTAATGCTTTGCGTGAAAAATATGTGGCTGACTTACTTAAGGAAGAAAAACTTAGAGAGTCTATCTATTACAGTACAACTAATGCATTAGGTAACAAGTCATTTTCAAGTGGCTATAGTTATCAGCAATTAGGTGAGACAGATAAACTTGAAATGCGTCTTGCTTTAATTACTAAGGGTAGCCCTAAAGTTAAGAGCACTGGTATATCTTTAGTTGACCCACTTAAGTTGCAAGAATCTGGCGGTCTCATTGGAGATACCTATACTAAGTTAACTGAATACGCATATGAGTATGGCATTCAATTGCCATATGAGATAATGCTTAAGCGTTCTAAAGAAGCCTTACTTCCTGGTGGGGTAGATGTAGGTACAGATACAAAGTCTGGTTTAGACCAACAAAAAAGAACTTTGTCTGAAATGTCTAAGGCTAAATACAAAGGTCTTGCCTCATACCTGGATAGTGGATTAACTGTTAATGATTTGGCTGCAGACTTTCGTAAAACAAAAGAAGAACAACTTGAACTAGCACCTAATTCTGTTGACATTTTTGATGAAGATGTTCAGTCTGCTATTACTGGAGAAAAAGGTATGCTAAATACGTTTGATTACATTCTTAATCTACGTGCTAAACCAGAATGGCGCTTTACAAAAGCAGCAAATGAAGCAGCCGCTGGGTTCTTAGATACAATTGCTAAAACGTGGGGAGTGTATAGATAATGGCTACGGTAACCGTTGTAAAAGGTGACACATTATCTGCTATTGCTAAGGCTAACAACACAACTGTTGCAAAGATTGCTGCTGCTAATCCACAGATTACTAACATAAACAAAATTAATGTTGGTCAGAAGATTACTATTCCTGCTGCTACTTCTGCAAAAAATACATCTCCAGCAAGCGTTGCTACTCAGGCTCAAGCAATGATTACCAAACTTCAAGCACGTCTTAAAGAAATGGAAACATCAAATGCTGCTACTATTGCTGAAAATACAGCAGCCCAAGCAGCAATTGATAAAGATGTAACAGACCAGTTTGCTTCTAATGAAGCATTGGCTAAACAACTTGGACGAACATATGACCCCAAGACTGGTAAAATTGGTGGTCCACTTCCAAAAGGAACAGTTACTAAAACAAGAGAAGAGTATGACGCAGAGCAGGCTGCTTTAGCAGCAGAAGCAAAACTTGCTAATGAAAAAAAAGATGCATTTGCTGAGATTGAAGCAACCATTAAAAACTATGGTTTCAATGAAACAGAAATGAAAGAAATTAATGCTTATCTTGCTGGTGCTTTAATTAATCCAAAAATTGGTCCTAATCAAGCATTACTAGATATGCGTGAACTAGATGCATATAAAGCAAGATTTGCTGGTAATGAATTAAGATTTAAAAATGGTTTTAATAGACTCAGTGAATCAGATTATCTAGATCAAGAAGATGCTTATGGTGCAAAACTAAATGAGTATGGTGTGGGTAATTTAGGAAACAGAGCACAGTTTGCTACTTTAATTGCTAATAGAGTTTCTGTTATTGAGGTTGGTAAGCGAGCAGCGCTTGCTGTTGACAGAGTTAAAAATGCTGACCCTAACATTATGGCAACACTTAAAAGATTTTACACTGGAATTACTGATGCTGACTTGGTTGCTTATTTCCTTAATCCAGCACAACAGTTACCTGAAATAGAACGCAAAGTTACTACTGGTGAAATTGGAGCAGCCGCAAAACAGTATGGTCTTAATGATATAAGTCTTGCAAGAGCACAAGAGTTTGCTGCTCTTGGTGTTGACCAGGCTACTGCACGAAGAGATTATGAATTAATAGCAGATAAATTACCACGTGGTGCACAACTTGCTTCAATATCACCTGAAGACAAAATTGTTTACGACCAATCATTTGCAGAAGATGCAACCATTAAAGGACTTGCATCAGCAAAACGAGGAGAAGAAAATCTAAAGGCTAAAGAAATTGCTAGATTCCTTGGTTCATCTGGAGCAACACAAGGTGCATTTTCAACTAGTTACTTAAAGAAATCTTCAGCAGCAGGACAAATATAAAATAGAATCCTATGTGACCCACCAGCCCACATAGCGTAGAAGACTGGTAGTAAGAGCCAGACTAGTTCCCCGACTAGAACCTGAGGCTTGCGATTCAAACGAATAGAAGGGTGGGTTGCTATGAGCAACAACTACTGGGATGAAGACGAAGACG
>Ga0209354_10000130_pt1 | contig 36812 bp, 47 predicted proteins | sample LauGreSpBDMM15DD_2_FD_187562 | JGI IMG/M metagenome (GOLD analysis project Ga0209354, IMG submission 187562) | Freshwater lake microbial communities from Lake Michigan, USA - Sp13.BD.MM15.DD (SPAdes) (version 2) | ecosystem: Environmental > Aquatic > Freshwater > Lake | place: Lake Michigan...
CTTAATAAAAGAACGACAGTTGATTCGTAATCAAAGAGAAGTTTACGAAGGTAAGGACGCAAAGCCACTGAAGCCAATGACAGTAGCCGGCGTTATGATAGAGGGTGGGATCATTGGCTATGACAGCAACATTAGAAGTGGCGGCAATGGCGCGAGATTTCTAGGCATAGGCGGCAGTCAGCAGTACAGAGTAGATGAAATAGTCATATCATTACGACTAGTAAGTATCAGCTCTGGAGAAGTATTGTTAACTAATGCAGTGTCAAAGACAATCTACAGCACAGCACATAATGTAGGCGTACTGAAGTTTGTTGATGCAGGCACGAGTTCATTAGAACTAGAAAACGGTGCCGCGTTAAACGAACCAACAACATATGCGGTTAGGGTTGCAATCGAGCAGGCCGTCTATGAAATGATAATGGAAGGTCAACAACGAGGCGTGTGGAGCTTCAAACAAGGGGGCAAAAAATGATTAAAAGAATCGGAATAATGGCTACGATGTTAATGGCAAGTGCAACATTTGCTAATGATATCTATGTCGAGCAAGTTGGTAGCAATACCACTGCTAACATTACCCAACAGGGTATTGGTAACCAAATTGGTAGTAGCACTACCCCAGCATTTATTGGTGGTGGCAGCAATTTGGTTAACATCGATCAAATTGGAAGTAGTAACATACTTGCCATGTTGGTCAACGGCGCTGGTACAAACACAACGGTTACTACCAACGGGAATAGCAATACTCAGTCAATCAATTGCGGAACAACTGGCAGCGCAAGTTGCAGCGGCTCTGTAATAACACAGATTGTCTCGGGTGACAATAACACTATAACTCAAAACTTGGGTTCAGGTGGCAACCACACAAGTAAAATTGATGTGACAGGTGATACTAACATGGTGACTCACTCAAGTACAGCCAACGCAGCAACAATGTCAGACATTAAAGTTGTAGGCAACACTAACACAATTGGAGTTACACAAAGTGGTATTACTGCACAATCTGTCACAGTTTCTTCGACTGGTAACAGCAATAACATTTCTATCGTTCAGTCTAACTAATTGGGCAGCGGTAGGCAGGGTAACTGAGCAAACTGGTCCGACTGAGATTATCAGAAAGAATAAAAGTATGCCCAGTAATATCAACACGGGTGTAGAAATGAATGATACAATCAGCACTGCTAAGGCCAAGGCAGTGCTAACATTTGAAGACAACACCACAGTTAAGATGACGGAACAAAGTAAACTAATCATTGATGACTTTGTATACGATCCGAAAAAAGGTACAGGCAAGCTAGCAATGAAGATGGCGCTAGGTACCGCTCGCTATGCCAGCGGACAGATAGCAAAAAATAATCCGCAGCAGGTTGCGATTACAACTCCCACAGCTACTATCGCAGTCCGCGGAACAGACTTTAGTATGACTGTTGATGAACTAGGACGAAGTCTTGTAATGCTACTTCCGAGCTGTGATGAAAAGAGTTGTGTCACAGGAGCAATTACAGTTAGCAATGGCGCTGGAGTTGTTTATTTAGATGTTGCGTACCAAGCTACCTTAGTTTCATCATTGTCATCGCCTCCCAGTGCGCCTGTTATAGTTAACATCGAGCAGAACAATATTAACAACATGCTGATCATTAGTACTCCCAAAGAAGTTGCGGATCGTGTTGCATCCGGCAAGAATGCATTGGACAATAATTTACTGGACGTTGACTTGTTAAAGTATAACAAGCTGGATGAGAATGCATTGGAATCTTTTAAAGAACTAGACAAAAACTTCCTGGATGTTGACCTGTTTGGTGATGCATTAGTTACGTTCACTATTAATGCATTGAATGATAGTAACAAGACTTTATTGGCTAACCTATTAGACAAGGTGCTATTACCAAACTACACCGAAGCAAGTGGCTTAAAATACTACTTTGATGATGATAAATCGCATGTAACATTGAATAGAACCACTACTCACAGTGCATACGTGACATTGCCTACTGATCAAGATTCTATGCTGAATTTGATACAAGATGGTGTCACAGTAATACAACAGGTTAACCGCGGCGGAACTACGGTCATAAACATAGTACAAAAATAAATACATGTTTAAAGGTGCGCTATGATCAAACTAGCTATCGCAGGACTGATGGGATTGGTATTCCTATTCGCTAATGCACAACCCGTAACAGTTGAAAAGAAAGTTACATGTGATAAGCTCAAAATTATTGTTGAGGTTATATCAAGTGAATACAATGAGGTTCCCACTTGGGTTGGCAAGGATGATACAAGCAAGTATGTTCTAATGTCCAATGCTAAAACAGGTACATGGACTTTAATCCAATACAATGACACCATTGCATGTGTGCTGGGCGCTGGTGATAAATCCAAACCATTAATGACAGGTCCGTATGTTTAAGAAGATTCTGTTAAGTCCATGGACAGCTTTACTTACATTGGCACTTATTTTAAGTATAAGAATCGCTGATCCTGTACTTGTAGAAAGTATAAGGCTACGTTACTTCGATACATTAATCACCAGTCCCAGAGATGTTGCAGCTTCTAGTAACATATACACTGTCGACATAGACGAAGCAAGTTTAGACAAATACGGCCAATGGCCACTACCTAGGGCACAGTATGCTAAAATTATTAAAGACTTGTATGATAGGGGCGCTGGCCTTGTTGTTCTCAACGTGCTTATGGCTGAGCCTGATCGCACTGGTGGTGACGCAGCTCTTGCCCAGGCTCTTCGCCAATATCCAGTAGTACTACCAAGCGTACCTTCTGATAAGACAAAGAACAATCCACGCAGTCCTGGTGTAAGCATTATGAATCCAGAGTTTGCTGATATGATAGTTCAGTACCCTGGTATCATAGCTAATACACCGCAGCTTGAAAACAATGCTATTGGTGTTGGCATTGTTAACACTCTGCCTGAAGTAGACGGCGTTAACAGACGCATACCATTAATTATAGCAGTTGACGAGAAACTGTATCCTAACCTTGCAATGGAAGCACTAAGAGTTGCCGCAGGAGACCCTAGCTTTCAAGTTAAGCTAAGTGATAACGGTGTAGAGAAGATGCGCATTCCTGCATTTGGTCCAATAGCCACAGACAATCTAGGACGCATTTGGATCGACTGGAGTGCTTCTCCGAAGAGCTACAGTTTAATGAACTTGCCTAAAAATCTAAGTGGTGCAATCGTTATAGTTGGACCAACTGCCGCTGGCATTGCCAATCCTGTGCCAACAAGTAGAGGCGCAGTGTTCCCGCATCAAATGCAGGCAACAGCATTACATACAATGTCAAACGGCATTGTTATCCAACGTCCTGATTATGCAGATGGTGTAGAAATACTTGCTCTTCTGGTAGCGGGTGTGTTATTATTAGCGTTAACAAGGTGGACTTATGTTGGCATTGTCGGAGTTATTGTATTGCTTGCTGCTGGAATCAGTGGCAGTGTCTATGTGTTTTCTAATTACCTATTTTTGTTTGATGCCACTGCTTTCTCAGTTGGTATTGTTCTTGTAGCACTACACGCTTACGGAGTTAAGTTTGTCAGCGAGTTCTTACAAAAGCAACAGATTAAGAAACAGTTTGGTAGCTATGTTAATCCTACTATAGTAGAGAGACTGCAAAAGAATCCAGAGCTAATTAAGTTAGGCGGAGAGCGCAAGGAACTATCAATTGTTATGACAGACTTGCGTGGGTTCACTACATTAGGCGAAAGCTACGGCGATGATGTAGAAGGCCTGACACAGATTATGAATGAATACATGACTGCACTAAGCATCCCAGTACTTGAGAACGACGGTACGCTGATTAAGTTCATTGGAGATGCAAGTCTGCATGTACATGGCGCACCATTGGATGATGCTCGACATGCGTTTACCGCAGTGAGAACAGCACAAGGAATGATCAAGGCCATTGAACAGTTCAACATAGAGCTAACTGCCAAAGGCAAGCCGCCAGTTGGTATGGGAGCAGGGGTAAATACTGGAGAGACTTTAATTGGTAACATTGGTGCCAAGAGTAAGTTTGGTTACGATGTATTAGGTGACTCGGTAAGTACTGCGGCACGATTAGAAGGGCAAACAAAAGGATACGGAGTATTGTTAATCATTGGTCCTAACACCAATGACATTGTTAAAGAAGAGATCTTTACTTTGGAACTTGACAATATTGCAGTGAAAGGTAAGACAGTTGGATTACGCATCTATGCGCCACTGCTTACTGACTCAGGCGCAATGCCTGAGTACATTATGGCTAGGGAGGAGCACGACTCCATGCTAGCCCAATATCGAAGTCAGAACTTCGATAGAGCTATCGAACTATGCAAAGAGCTAGTTGGTGAATTTGACGGACAAATGGACCAATACTACGAACTTTGGACAGAACGATGCAACGAAATGAAGTCAACTAAACTCCCAGCTGATTGGGATGGTATTTACAGAGCTACTAGCAAGTAAATTCCAATTTAATTGACATCAATTAGTCCTGGTGTTATAATAAATGCTTCCGTAACAGGAAGTATGTGTAAACACCAACTGCGTAAAGGAGGAAACTTATGATACGCATCATGAAAGCACTAGCTGTCGTGATTGGAATATTTTTGGTATTTTTTATCGGAAGTAAAGCAATCAACTACAAGCTAGACAGTCTCAGAAATGAGGCAACACTGGAACCTAGTCAGGTCACAGCCGAATTACGAACTAAGCAACTAGATTGTTTGGCACGTAACATTTACCACGAAGCAGGCAATGAACCATTTGAAGGCAAAGCCGCAGTAGCACAAGTCACGTTAAATCGTGTAGAGAGTGGTAAATTTCCAAACGACATTTGCAAAGTCGTGTATCAAAAAAATGTAGTCTACGAAAAAGTACTGTGCCAATTTAGTTGGTACTGCGAACAAGCTACTATCTCAAGGCCTAAAAACCAAGCAGTGTATAATCAAAGCATGGATGCCGCAAAGAAGGTTCTCTTAGAGGGATTCCGATTGCCAGGCTTGACTAATGCAATCTATTACCATGCGGATTATGTCAATCCAAAATGGAATAAAGAAAAAGTAGCAACAGTAGGACGTCACATCTTTTACAGTGATCGTCCAGGAAAAGGAACTTAATATGAAATTCGATTTCGCACAAACTTTGAACGATGCTGGAGTTAACCTCAAGGAACAGTTTACTAAAATTAGCGCAGAAACTCTGGGCTGGTTAGCAGTAATCCTTGTACACTTGGCAACTATCCCGACATTGATGGCAATTCTAACTGGACTGACTGAGAAGACTCCTCCAGTTGATCTAGTGTTGCTGGCTTGGGCAGGCCTGTTCTTGTTCTTTGTAAAAGCAACTATCTCTAGGGATTTGCTTAACATTGTTACAATTGGCTTTGGATTCTTTATCCAAGCATGTTTGATGGCGCTAATCATCTTCAAGTAATGATTCGATTGCTAGTCAAAGAACTTAAACTGGGCGACGTAGAAGATCCAGAAGTTTACTTAGGTGCAGTTGCGTGGGATTGGATGGCAACTGAACACGGTGCATGGGTCAAGGCCCATGCTACTGAAATGACATATCATCAACGCATTGATCCGTTTAGTTATGGATATGCATACGCTATTACTGCAACATTTTCCGATCCAGATGCATTGATATACAAACTAAAGTGGTCAGACAAACAGTGACTCCAACAGCGTATTATAACTCAAGCAAAATGTGCTACGAGGTTTGGATAGAAGAAGCGCAGGGAGATCGCTATGTCAAGGTAATTAAAAATATGAACACTGCACATCAAATATTAAAAGAACAAGGCTATCGTTTTATAGATGCCAAACTCGGTAAGATGGACATGCCAATGTTGTTGATAACTGATGCAGATTATTACGAAGCTAATAAAAAAGAAATGACCGAATGGTGCAAGCAAAGCGGGATATTTTGTAAAAAGATTGGTATGATTTTAGAGTTTGGTAGCCAAGAAGAAAAGATGATGTATTTGCTGAGGTGGTCATGAAACAAGATGATATAATCCGTGAGATTGATAGATTGTCAAAGAAGCTTGCGCTCAACAATGCATATGGTCCTTTAAGTGTGGCACAGAGTATTGTAGGTGTACAACCTATGAACGGACCTGTAGGGCAACTCTTTACTATAAAGTTTAACTATACACCGGAAACAAAATACAAGTTCAGTCGTGCTAATTGGTATGTGGCGGACTTTAAATGGGATGACTATGATGAAGTCCACGCATGGTGCGAGCAACAGTTTGGTCCAGCACCGCCTATTGCCAGACAAGATGCTTGGACACGTTGGATGCACAAGTATGGTGACCAGATTCATTTCCGTGATAAAGAAGATTATGTCTGGTTTGTGTTGAAGTGGGGCACATGACAGTAACTTACAAGGATCATGACATTGGTGGTCTAATCCTCAGTATTCCTGTATTGCATAGAGTCAAGTATGCTGATACAGTAGATCAGGTTGAGGCTGTGCATCAACGCAGTTATAAAGATCATTTAGTGGATAGTTGGTTGAAATCAAACTGCCGGCATCCATATTACCGCAGTCCCGGATACCTTTACGAAAAGTTTATTGAGTTTGAATGTGACGAAGAAGCGTTTATGTTTGCACTGAGTTGGTCATGATAGAAGATAAAACTGTTTACCGAAATATTGCAGCAGGTGCCTGGGAAGAAAAAGTTAGCTGGTGCAAAGAAAATCTTTATCAAGGCGGTCACTATGAACCAAGTTGGTATTTGCGATATCCTTGGATAGAGTTTGATGACGAAAAAGAATATATGTGGTTTATGATGAGGTGGGGTATATGACAGTGCATGTGACTTTGCCTTATAGACCATTTAGGGCACCGTTGGATTGGGCCAAAGAGCATTGCCCGAGTTACACTACTAATGACGTGCATATGGATGGGTATAACACATATGATAACACTAAGATTGATTATTTTTTCAGCGACGAGAAAGATGCTTTAATGTTTAGATTGAGGTGGTTATGAATGTAAGTGTACATCACTGGAGACATGAAGATGGTTTGGTTAAACAACAAACGCAAGCAGCTTCGTGGGTTAAGTTAGATCCAGTACCAGCGGGATGGTATTGCTGGTGCTATCCCAGCAACGATCGTGAGTTTGAAACTTGGATGGAACGTATGTGTCCAACTGCTGATATAACACATCGCTTTAACAGTGGAGATCCAATGTACACGGTGTGTATTACCAATGCTGAAGAAGCTATGCTATTTCGCATCACATGGATGTGAAGTTTTTGTATACATATTAGAGAACAGCAAAAATGCGAGGTATTGCAATTGAACAATGGCCAGCCAGGCAAACGTCAGAGGTGCTAAATTGGTTGGATAGTAACTACGGTCCAAGCACTGACGATACGTGGTACTTGGATCAAGATTTTAACTTGTTTACATTGTGCATGAGCGACGAAATATATTTTATATTTAAATTAAAATGGTAATGAATACACACCCAGCGCCTCCAGCACCCCCAGTAGGCTTCATTGCCCGCAAGATAGAAGTAATGCCGTGGGCATTATGGTTTGCTTGGCATCCAGTTACCACTAACAGCGGTGAACGTGTATGGTTAAAGAAAATTTATCGAAGGTGTATTAACACCTATGTCGATTTTGATGATTGGAAAAGATACGAGTATGGTAACATATTCGATGTATTAAATGAATGAACTAGAACAAGAGTATGCAGCAGGCTTTACGACTAACGTAGAGTCTGAACTAAGTGGCCGCGGGTTAAACCGTGCCACTGTAGAACTTATCAGTGCAAAGAACAATGAGCCAGATTGGCTTCTTGAGTTTAGACTTGTAGCATTGGATAAGCTAAAAGGTATGACTGAACCTGACTGGGCTAATCTAAATTATGCCAAGCCGGATTACGATAACATCTACTATCACAGTCGTCCCAAGAAACAGTTTAAGAGTCTAGCTGATGTGCCGCAAGAGATATTAGATGACTTTGAAAAGCTGGGCATTCCTTTGCACGAACGTGCCAAGCTAGCAGGTGTCGCAGTAGATGCAGTATTTGACAGCGTAAGCATTGGCACAACATACAAGGATAAACTAGCAGAGGATGGAATTATCTTTTGTAGCTTTAACGAAGCAGTGAGGGAACATCCTGAGCTGGTCAAACAATACTTGGGCACAGTTGTACCGCAGAGTGATAACTGGTTTGCCTGCATCAACAGCGCAGTATTCAGCGATGGTAGTTTCGTTTACATTCCCGAAGGCAAGCGTTGCCCATTAGAGTTGAGCACTTACTTTAGAATAAACAGTGCAGGTAGCGGTCAGTTCGAGCGCACCTTAATTATAGCAGACAAGGATTCATATGTATCTTATTTGGAGGGATGTACAGCACCCCAACGTGACGAGAATCAATTACATGCCGCAATCGTCGAACTTGTTGCCCTTGATAGGGCTGAAATCAAATATTCGACTGTACAAAATTGGTACCCAGGCAATGAACATGGAGTCGGCGGAGTCTACAACTTCGTTACCAAACGAGCACACTGCCGTGGAGTACAAAGCAGAGTTAGTTGGACTCAAGTGGAAACAGGATCAGCCATCACCTGGAAGTATCCGAGTTGTGTACTCATCGGTGACGGGAGTACCGGAGAGTTTTACTCAGTGGCCGTTACCAAAGGATACCAGCAAGCCGACACTGGTACCAAAATGATTCACATTGGTGCTAATACTCGCAGCAGGATCATTAGCAAAGGCATTAGCATTGGCAACAGTAGCATGACTTATCGAGGACTTGTTCGTATGACTCCTATGGCAAAGAATGCTCGCAACTACACACAATGCGACAGCTTGATGATTGGTAACAATAGTCATAGCAACACTGTGCCTTACACAGAGATTGCCAATGACACTGCACAGATTGAGCATGAAGCAACTACCGGAAGAGTAAGTGACGAAGAACTTTACTACTTGGCAACACGAGGATTAGATGCTGAACAAGCTGCCAGCACAATCGTAAATGGATTCTGCAGAAGTGTGCTTAACACATTGCCGCTAGAGTTCGCAGCAGAAGCAAACAAATTGCTGTCAGTAACTATGGAAGGAAGCATTGGATAATGTTAAAAATTACAAACTTATCGGCGAGTATTGGCGATAAACAAATACTAAACAACGTCAACATCGAGTTGCCTCTAGGCAAGTGTCTATTGGTAACTGGACAAAACGGAGCAGGCAAAAGTACTTTATTGCATACTATTATGGGTCGCAATGATATCACAGCCACTGGCGAGATCTATTTGGACTTTTCCGAGTTGCACAACATGCCATGTCACGAACGTGCAAGAGCAGGAGTATTCCTTGCGCATCAAGCACCTCCTACAATTGACGGTGTCAACACTATGACATTGTTTAAGGAAGTACAAAAAGCAAATAGTCTAGATATCACTACAGGCGAATTGATTAAGCAGGTCAAGGGATTGACTGAAGAGTTCGGCTTGCCTTCTGATTGGAGCAAGCGAGCATTCAATAACGGTGCAAGCGGTGGCGAACGCAAAAAAGGCGAGCTTATGCAAGCAGAAATCCTTGCTAAGAAAACTAGGCTGCTATTATTAGATGAGCCGGACAGTGGACTTGAACAAAGCAGCAGACAGCGCATCGTTAGTTTGATCTCAGAGGCATGTGCTAGTGGAGCCAGCGTTATGTTAGTCACGCACGATAAGGAACTGCAAGAGCTATACAGTGCAAACAAGTTGGATCTAAGTAATGCGTAAAGTATACTTAGATGCAGATGTAGTATCTTTTACCGTTGTTCCTACTCGAGACATGGAGTTTGTTTTCATTCAAACCGAAGGTAGTTGCACTGCTAGGATTACTATCAAACCAGAAGTAGATGCCAAGTTCAAAGTTAAGATCTATATCTACGCAGAGAACAATGCCAAAGTAGACTGTGTATGTACACTGGATGTAGGCAAACATGTTTCCGGAGTTGAAACTGATATTCAAATCCGCAGCTGGCCTTTTGATAAGAGTAAGATCCAAGCACGACCCGAGATGTTCATTCGGAACAGCAACATCGTTGCAACACACGGAAATGCACTAGGAACTCTAAGTGCGCAGGATAAGTACTATCTAAGCACCAGAGGCATCCAAGATGCCAAGCAACTAATTAAAGATAGTTTAATAAACAATGCGTGAAGATTTTCCATTTTTCCAACGTAATCATAAGATTACTTACATGGACAGTGCAGCCACAAGCCAAATGCTTTACACTGTTATCGACGACCAAACTGAATTTATGCTCAAGCGTAAGAGTAATGCACACCGTAGTGGACACAGTATGGGTTCTTGGGTAGACAACAAATATAACGAATCCAAAGAACTAATTGGTAAATGGCTGGGCATCACTGACCCACAACGTAAGGTGGTATTCAACAGCGGTGCTACACAGGGATTGAATGATGCAGCCGCACTGATTGGCAGACATTTGCCAGGCGGAACTATATTCATGGGAATTGATTTTCACCACAGCATGTATCTGCCGTTTAAGAAACTATGCAATGACAACCCTTGGTGGACAATTAAACTCATCGGGTTAGACAGCTTTGGCTGCTTGGATGTGGAACAGCTTGCCAAAGAAGTTAAAGCTACCGAAGGTGCAAAAGTAATTGCTGTCACTGCCATTAGTAATGTACTAGGTAAAGTAAATGACTTAGAGAAGATTAAAATCATAGCATTAGAGTCAGCGGCTATCTCAGTGGTAGATGCAAGTCAAATAATTAGCAAGCGAGTTGTAAACTTTAGTGGGTTTGACTTTGTAGCATTCTCGTGGCACAAAGTCTACGGACCTATGGGACTAGGATGTTTGTTGATTGATACCATATGGTTAAACTTTGATCCAGTGCGTCCAGGTGGAGGCAGTGTTACTGGTGTTAACATCGACAGCATTGGCTGGCTTGATACAGCACAGAAGTTTGAAGCAGGAACACAAAACCTACAAGCCATTGTTACTATCCCAAATCTAGTCAACTGGTTGATAGCACACGAAGATGAACTAGTCGCACATGATATCAGCATTTCTAGCTATGTGGCTGCACAAGTATCAGATGTTGATTTCAAAACTGCAAGCATTCCTGACAGCGGCTTGATTAGTTTGTTGCCGGTTAACAGCACTGCTGAAGACTATGCAATGATGTTAGATGCAACTGGAGTAATGGCACGTGCCGGTAAGTTATGTGCGCAACCTCTAATTGATCACATAACTGCCAACAAAAGCCTGCTTCGTTTAAGCTGGGCAGCGTATACGACACGACAAGACATTGATCGTGCTTTTGATAGAATAGTTTTAATAAATGATAGACTTCGAACAACTGCACAGTGATTTGTTTGAGTTAGAAGATAACTTAGACAAGTACACTTGGATTATTGATTACGGTGCAGGCACAGTTGGACTAACAGCTTCATATCATAACGATAGCACGTTAGTCAAGGGATGCACAAGTCCACTCTGGTTAGCTAGGGAAGACAATGGCAGGATTGCAGCTTGGGGAGAAAGTAGTATCGTAAACGGACTCGCATGTATGATATGCGATTGGTACAACCAAGCCAGTGAGGAACAGCGGCGGGCTTTTTCCATGAACACACTGACAAACATTGGACTCGCTCCCTTACTGAGTATGGGAAGACAAAACGGCATAGCTAACTTGATAGCTAGGATTAAGGCGTTATGAACGATCAAATTACTGAACAGATTATACTGGGATTGAAAACTGTTTACGATCCAGAAATTCCAGTAAACATCTACGATTTGGGATTGATATACAATATTGGTGTCAGTGACGACAGTGTTCATATACTAATGACACTTACATCAGCATTTTGCCCTAGTGCGGAAGAGATTCCGGAGCAGGTGCAGGTAGTAGTAGAAAATGCTCTTAAAGAGTTAAATACTATTAGAACTACTTCAGTAGAAGTAGTATTTGATCCTCCTTGGACTCCTGACAGAGTATCCGAAGAGGCAAGATTAGAAATGGGAATGTACGATTATGATCAAGAAGATACTAGCTTGGATCACTGGCAAGAGTGACACCGTTGCAGCAGCAGCGCCTTACAAAGTTGAAGTAGCAAGTACTCCAGCAAAAGAAGAACCGGAACCAGGATCGTTCGCAGGTATCGTTGCAGCAGCACAGGCAGCAGAAGCAGCAGGCGTTGACAAAGCTACTGTGGTTACTCAAGTGTTGGAAGTAAAAGCCAAGTTCAAGAAGAGTGATTTGGAACAATACACCAAGGGTGATTTGATTGCGTTAGCTGCAAGTCGAGGCATCAAGATTAAGAGCCGCGCACTTAAAGAAGACATTATCAAAGCATTGTTAAAAGCATGATGCCCATTGAAGTAACCCCTTCGGCTGCAAAGTTCATTTCAGAAATGATTGCTCGTAGCGGCAAGGCTAATGTTCTGCTTCAACTTGTTGATGGTGGCTGCAATGGTTACGAATACAAATGGACAACAACTGATGAAACAGCTGGTGACATTGCTATTAGGCTAAATGACAATAATATGTTATACTTAGATAAGACCACAGCAGAAAGGATGTATGCTTCAATTATTAGTATACAACCAGATGGATTGAATCAAAAACTTTCAATCTTAAATCCAAATGTTCGTAATGAATGTGGCTGTGGACTAAGTGTGAGTTTTTAATATGGCAGAAGATTATCAAAAACAAATGGTTGCATTGCAAGAGCGTGAACGTGAACTCACCAAGAAAATGAGTTTAGCACATCGCGCAGGCGCTAATGCAGGAATTATTGGACAGTTTCAGTACATGCTAGACGAGTGCCGAGCTGCACAATTTGAACTTAAAGAAATAGGTAAAGAGTCAGGCGAAAATGATAGTTTCAACGGTTTCATTAGTATCGGATAAAATGTTAATTGATAGCCAAGGCTTTGCATTTGTCAGCGAGGATGATCTGGTAGAACTTCTACTGGAACAGAAGATGGTTAAGATACTTCCTAGTAACTTAGAGAAGTGGGATCAGTTTGATCAAAGCTGTAAAGTTAATCATGTTCCTAATCCATTTACTTTAGCCGAAGCAAACTTGGAGTGGAACATTCCGGATAATTACAAGAACATTGATATCAAGAAACATTTGCTAGGGCATTGTTCTAATCATGAGCAACTCAACCGAGTTGAAGATGAACTTGCATTGTTTGAAGAACGTAACTTATATGACTTGCTGAGATTTTTGATGTATTTCATGGATGTTGTAAAGACACATAATGTAATATATGGTGTAGGAAGAGGTAGCAGCGTGGCTAGCTATTGTTTGTATCTGTTAGGAGTCCACAGAGTGAACAGCCTCAAGTATAATTTAGACATTAAGGAATTTTTAAAATGAGTAAACATAAAACCTCAAAGGGCAGGGAATTTAACATGTCTGCCTTCGCAGGTGAGCGAGGCAGCACTACAGCAGTTGGTAATGCTCCTAGGAATGCTAGGGGAGATTTACTTGGTCCTGGTGGGAAAATTGTAGCCACTGCACAGGAAATTGCCAATCGCTTCCATGATGCTTCTATGGCAGGTAGTACTTCAGTGAACTTAAATGCTGCACACAAAGAAGTAGGGCGCCGTGAAGTTATTGGTGCTGATGGAGTCCCACGTTGGGAAGTCAACTATGCTGATGGCAGTGTAGAGATTGAAAGCAAGCCAGTTGACTTGGATGCACGAAACACAAGCAAGGACTTTTAAATGCAAATCAAACCGTTACCAGGCAATATATTTGCACAACTCCAAAATGGAGAACGTAAGCTAGACAGTGGTATTGTACTACGAGATGACAACGGCAAGGATCATGGCATTCGCAGTCGTTGGGGCAAGGTTTGGTTAGTTGCTGAAGATATTACAGACGTTAAGCCGGGGCAATGGATCCTATGCGAACACGGACGCTGGACTATGACCATCGAAGTAAAACTAGATGACGGATCTGTAATGAAATTCCAAAAGATTGATCCAAAGGGCATCATCGGCGTACAAGATGAAGAACCTGTGGACAACTTTATTGGTCTGAAAAACGGTGTTGGCGACACTGGACAAGCAAGACCCGAAGACTTTGGCGCTCGCTAAAGTTGACAACAACACAAAACTCCTATATAATTAGCACATGACAACAGAAAACTATCTCTGGGTCGAGAAGTATCGCCCCACTACCGTTAAAGATTATGTTTGGATTGACTCCAAACAACAACGACAAGTGGAGGGATGGATTCAAGACAAAAACATTCCTCACTTGATCCTAAGTGGACCTCCTGGCACAGGAAAAACTACACTAGCCAAAGTATTGTGCAATGAGCTAGGTGTAGAAAAAGCAGACATCATGTTCATTAACGCTAGTCATGAAACTGGTGTTGATAACTTGCGTGACAAAGTAGGCAACTTTTGCCGCACAATGAGCTTTGGCGAGTTTAGAGTTATTATTCTAGACGAAGCTGATTACTTGTCATTGAACGCACAGGCTGTACTGCGTGGTATGCTTGAGCAATACAGTAATGTGGCTAAGTTTATTATGACTTGCAATAATCCACATAAGATTATGCCTGCATTGTTTAGTCGATGCCAAGGCTTTGCGTTCCACAATTTGGATGAAACTGAATTTACTGTACGCATTGGACAGATCCTAGCAGACGAAGGTAAAGACTTTGATGTTGAAACCCTGCAAGCGTTTGTTAAAGCTACATATCCTGATTTGCGTAAAGCGATTAACACTGCACAACAAAACAGTCGCAGTGGCAAGTTAGAACTACCAAATCAAAGTAGCTCAACTGAAAGCAGTGAGTGGAAGTTGGAAGCAATTGCCCTGTTCCAGAACGGTGCAATTAGGCAAGCACGTGAAGCAATCTGTAAAAAGATTACATTAGAAGAATACGATGAGGTATACAAGTTCCTGTATCGTAACTTAGAGTTCTGGAGTGATGATGCAGACGTGCAGGATCTTGCTATCATCATTATTAAAGAAGGCATGGTTAATCACAGCCTATGTGCTGACCCTGAGATTAACTTGAGTGCTACCATTGTTAAATTAGATAGACTACGAAGAGGACTTGCGTAATGGAAAAAATCATCCTTACAGATGCTGACGGCGTGTTGTTGGACTGGGAGTGGGCATTTAGTGTATGGATGCGAGAGCGTGGATATACACTGCTAGACAGTGGTAAGAGCAGCTACTACCTGCATGAACACTATCTAGAGTTGGATCCAAAGGATGCAAAGAAAGTAGTTAAGCAGTTCAACGAAAGTGCAGCCATTGGCTTTCTACCTGCACTACGAGATTCGACTTACTACGTTAAGAGACTACATGAAGAACACGGATTCCAGTTCCGTGTTATCACTAGCTTGAGTTTAGATAAGAACGCAGGTAAATTGCGAGAGATGAATCTGCGTAAGATCTTCGGCGATGCAATTGAATCAGTAATATGTTTGGACACAGGAGCCGATAAGGATCAAGCACTGGAACCTTATCGTAATTCAAACATGTTCTGGATCGAGGATAAGCCCTCGAACGCTGACGTAGGACACGCAATGGGCCTACGAAGTATTCTAGTTGAGCACGGTCACAACATGCACCATGCCTGCGAATATCCAGTTGTTAAGAACTGGAAAGAAATTTACGAAACAATAGTAAAAGCTGGTCCAATAGTCTAATACTGGTTATTCGCCGTAAATTTTTAGAACTTCGGCTACGACTGCGTGGCGTTCTACGTCACGTTGTTCAAATTCTACACAACTAATCATCCCCGTTTTATTTGCGGCTAATCGTTGAATAAAATCTCGTAGTCCGTTCTCTTCGAATCCCCTGTCATGCTGTGCCAAGTCACCAGTGACGAAGATTCTACTTCCGTCACCTATACGTGTCAATAACATTTTCATTTGGCTCGGTGTCGCATTCTGCATTTCATCTGCTATGATAATTGCATTTTTGAAAGTCCTTCCTCGCATGTAGGCCAATGGAGCAACTTCGATGGCGTTTTCTTCGATCATATTCTCGATGTTTTTTGGGTTCCAAAACTGCTCGAACACGTCAAATATAGGACGTGTCCAAGGCGCCATTTTCTCAATTAAAGTGCCTGGTAAAAATCCGTGTTGTTCGTCAACACTCACTGCGGGTCTAGTGATAACGATCTTATCAATATTACCCGCCTTAAACTCACGAATCGCAAGTAAACAAGCCAATAAGGTTTTACCCGTACCAGCTGGTCCGATTGCGAATACAATGTGTTTGTTATAATCTTCAAGTTCCGCTAGATAGTCTTCTTGACGAAGATTCTTTGGAATAATCTCTACTCTGTGTGATCTCTTAGGCTGAAATTTCTCAATATGCAAAACTGTGGCAGGATCTTGGTGTACAAGAACCTTCTTTTGATATTTTTTAGTCATCGTTGTTCTCCTGTTTGGAGTAGTAGACTTAGGTTGGACCAGCTTCACAATGATATTTACTTGATCTATCCAATACCATAGCGTTATTGCCTTAAAAACCTAATTTTATTTCTGTGATTCACTATGCTGAAAAATGGTAAATATTAGATAACGGAGAGACAATGGCAACAGCAGTACGGACAGTTAAGAATGGGGCACCAACGCAGTTGGTGTTTTACGGTGGTAACACTGGAGTTGACCTACGCCCTACAGGTGTTGATTTAACATGGGACCCAGTCCGACAGCTATTTAAAATCAATGGCGAATTTATTGTTTCTGAGAAGGCAACGTTCAAGGATGTAATTGCCACAGGTAAAGTTAATTTAGGAAGTCTTGCGAACTTAACATTGACTGGCGGCAAGCGCGGCTTTGTTGTTACCAGCGATGGCAATGGTGGATTGTATTGGAGTGACAGCGGATCTGGCGGCAGTGGTGCCGGCGGTACAACAACATCCAATTATGTATTACCAACTGCAAGCGTATCGACACTTGGTGGTGTAAAAGTAGACGGTACTACTATTATCGTTAACAGCAATGGTACGATATCAGCATTGGCTGGCGGCACCGGAGTCAAGGGCGATAAGGGTGACACTGGTGCTCGAGGAGCAACTGGATTACAGGGTATTCAAGGTATTCAAGGTGTACAAGGCTTAAAGGGTGACAAGGGCGACGCCGGCTCGCAGGGTCTAAAAGGCGATATCGGCTTGCGTGGTCCGATAGGATTACCAGGCACTACTAAGTATTCTGAACTAACTGGAACTCCGACTAAACTAAGCCAATTTAGCAACGATGCGGGCTATGCACTAAGCACGGACTTGGTAGTAAAGCTAGATAAGTCCGGCGGCACTATGTACGGTAGCTTGATATTGGGTGCTGATCCAATATTTCCATTAGAAGCGGCGACTAAGCAATATGTAGATGCTGCTACACTGGCCGTTACATTAGACACTACTGATGATCTTTCAGAAGGTTTATTGAACCTATACTTTACCGATGAGCGAGCACAACAAGCCCTTAAAATAGTAACCGATGGAATTACAACATCTCTGTATGTAGAGATTAATAGAGCAGTGTCAGCCGAACAAACACTGGCTACTACAATCTCTACTGAGGCAACTAGAGCACAAGCTGCTGAAGTTGCAATCGCTAATCAATTAGCTGCCGAAGTGCTACGTGCAACGACTGCTGATCAAACAATAACAAGTAACTTAGCCAGCGAGACGGCTGCACGAATTTCAGGTGATGCTGCAACTACTGAGTTGATATCTGCCGAACAAGCAGCAAGGATTAATGCAGACACTGGACTAGCAACTGACATCGTTTCAGAACGAACCAGAGCAAGTGCTGCGGAGACTATCTTAACCAGTAACTTAGCCAGTGAAGTATCAAATAGAATAGCCGCTGAAGCTACGTTAACATCTAGCATAAGCAGTGAAGTAAGCCGTGCCACTGCCGCAGAATTGGCACTAGCAGGATCAATATCAGCGGAGACATCTGCTCGCGCGAATGCAGACTCGTTATTAACTACAAATCTAAACAACGAAGTAACTAGAGCATCGTCTGCCGAAACAGCATTAGCATCGAGTATTGACAACGAAGTAACTGCACGAGCTGCTGGAGACTTAGCAAACATTACAGCTATCAATACCGAGACTGCTCGTGCTACTGCGGCTGAACTGGTAAATGCCAATGCTATAACCCAAGAAGCAATTCGTGCAAACGCTGCCGAATTGGTGTTGCAACAAAATATTGATAGTGAAGCAGCTAGCCGTGCAACCGCATTGGCAAATGAACTTGCTGCCAGAGAAAATGCAGATGCAGCGATCAATACAAGGATTGATAATGTATTAAGCAACATTGATCCAGTTGCATTAGATAGCTTGACTGAGATAGTAACTGAGTTCCAAAAGGTTGATAGCAATTTATACACTGCTTTAACCAACTTGGGCAGTACATTATCAACGGCTATAAGCAATGAACAGCTACGTGCAATTTCAGCAGAACAAATAATTGCAACAGACTTATTAAATGAAGTAAGTCGTGCAACGACTACTGAAACAGAATTAAGCACACGCATATCCGACGAGACTGCTAACAGAATTGCCAGTGATCTAATCAATACCAATGCAATTAATGCAGAGGTCAGTCGTGCAACTTCAGCTGAATATGAATTACAAACAAGTCTAGATGCTGAAGCTGCTACTCGCTTGGCTGCTGATATACAACTACAACAGAACATAGATACCGAGGCGGCAAGTCGTATTGCTGCTGATATACAACTACAACAGAACATTGACGCAGAAGCTGCTACTCGCTTGGCTGCTGATATACAACTACAGCAAAACATAGATACCGAGGCGGCTATCCGCGGATACGCAGACATTGTATTACAACAGAACATAGATGCTGAAGCTGCTACTCGCTTGGCTGCTGACATTCAATTAGAACATGAAATTGAAGACGAGCGTAATGCCCGCATCAATGCAGACACTGTACTACAGAACAATTTAAACAGAGAAACAGATTCACGTGTACTTGCAGACGAGCATTTAGATACCCGCATTGACGATGAAATTGATGCTCGTACGATTGCTGATGATTTACTGCAACAACACATAGACACTGAAACTGTCAACCGCATTGCCGCAGATGATGTCAACGCACGTGCAATAGCAGATGAAGCAACCAGAGCGTTGGCAGCAGAACATACCCTTGCCAATGATTTAGCAATAGAAACAATTGCAAGGATAGACGGTGATAGTGCAAATGCCGCTGCGATCGGCAATGAGATCAACAGAGCTACAGCATCAGAAGCAGCAATTAACCTACGAATCAACAGTGTATTAAGTAACGTAGATCCAAGTGCTTTGGATAGCTTAACTGAGGTAGTTGCTGCATTTCAAAATGCTGATAGTAATATCAACAATGCAATAACTAATCTAGCAACTAATTTATCTAATAGAATTGACGACGAAGCACTAGCTCGTGCAAACAGTGATGCGCAACTGCAAGAACACATAGTAGATGAGGCATTAGCACGATCTAATGCAGATCAAGCAGAAGCAATTACCAGGGCAACTGCTGACGAGCAGTTAAATGATAAAATTGATACAGAAACTGCTAATAGAATTACCAGCGATACTCAATTACAACAGAACATTGACGCAGAAGCTGCAACTAGGTTAGCAGAGGATATCCAACTACAAAACAATATTGATAGCGAAGCAGCTATACGTGGTTATGCCGATATTGTTTTACAACAGAACATAGATGCAGAAGCTGCTACTCGCAGTGCCGCTGATATCCAACTACAAAACAATATTGATAGCGAAGCAGCTATACGTGGTTATGCCGATATTGTTTTACAACAGAACATAGATGCAGAAGCTGCAACTAGGTTAGCAGAGGATATCCGATTAGAGCACGAAATAGAAGATGAACGCAATGCTCGCATTAATGCAGATACAGTATTACAAAATAATCTAAACTACGAGGCAGATGTACGAGTACTTGCTGACGAGCGTTTAGATTCAAAGATAGATGATGAGATTGCCACTAGGATATCCGAAGTAAGTGATATCAATAGCAAAATAGATTTCATTAAGGCCAACTTAGATCCGGCTACATTGGATAGCTTGACCGAGATAGTTGCGGCATTCCAATCAGCCGACGGTAACATCAACAGTGCAATCACAGCACTGGCAACTGATTTATCCAACAGGCTTGATGCCGAAGCACTAGCTCGTGCAAATAGTGACGCACAATTACAAGAACATATTGTCGATGAAGCGTTAGCGAGATCCAGTGCAGACCAAGCAGAATCATTGGCAAGGACCATCGCGGTCCAAACAGAAGCATCCGCCCGCGCAACAGTTGACGGTTTACTAAATGATAAAATCGACGCCGAGAAGTTGGCTAGGATATCTACCGACTTCCAATTACAACTTAATATAAATTCAGAAGCAGCTACCCGCTTATCTGCTGACACACGACTGCAAAATAATATTGATAGCGAAGCTGCTATACGCGGCTACGCAGATATCGTGTTGCAACAGCACATCGATGAAGAAGCCGCAGTTCGTCTCGCTGCTGACATTCAACTAGAACACGAAATTGAAGATGAACGCAATGCTCGAATCAATGCAGATACAGTATTACAAAACAAACTAAACTACGAAACAGATGTACGTGTACTAGCAGACGAAAGATTAGACGATCGTATAGACATAGAGTCAGATGAACGCATACGTGCAACTGATCAATTACAACAGAACATTGAGATTGAGATTGCAGCGAGGATTAATGATGTAGATAATCTTAATAGTAAGATTGCATTCATTACAGCAAACGTAGATCCTGTCGCACTAGATAGCTTGATTGAAATTATCGCTGCATTCCAAAATGCAGACACTGATATCAATAACGCAATATCAGCCTTGGCTGCTGGATTATCTAATAGACTTGACATAGAAATTCAATCTAGAATTGCAGATAGTAATCAACTTCGTATTGATATTTCAGATGAAGCTGCTACTAGATTGGCTGCTGATGAACTATTACAGTATAATGTAGATACTGAAGCAGCTATACGCGGCTACGCAGATATCGTGTTGCAGCAGAACTTAGATGCCGAAGCTGCTATACGTGGCTATGTCGATATTCAATTAGCACATGAAATTGAAGATGAACGCAATGCTCGTATAAACGCAGATACTGAATTACAAAACAATCTACACTACGAAGCAGATGTAAGAGTACTTGCTGATGAGCAACTTGATACTCGCATTGACGACGAAATAGAAGATCGCAGCAGGGCAGATGAGCAGCTACAACAGAACATAGACAGCGAAGCAGCTATACGTGGTTATGCTGATATCCTGTCACAACAGAATATTGATGCCGAAGCGACTATTCGAGAAAATGCAGACACTCTATTGCAACAAAACATAGATGCAGAAGCAGCCACTCGACTTGCCACCGACATTCAACTACAAAACAATATTGATAGCGAAGCTGCTATACGTGGTTATGCTGATATCGTGTTGCAGCAAAACATTGATACTGAAGCAGCTATCCGCGAACAGGTAGATGTACGATTAGAACACGAAATAGAAGATGAACGCAATGCTCGTATAAATGCCGACACTGAATTACAAAACAATCTAAATTACGAAGCAGATGTACGAGTACTTGCTGATGAGAGATTAGATGCTCTTATTGATAATGAGATCGAAGATCGAATAATCGGTGACGATCAATTACAGCAACAGATCAACGAAGAAATTGCTACTCGAATTACCGATGTAGATATTATTAATAGTAAAATTGATTTCATTACAGCAAATGTAGATCCTATTGCATTAGATAGCTTGCGTGAAATTGTCAATGCATTCGAGAATGCTGATGGATCTATTAACAATGCAATCTCGGCTTTATCTATAGGACTATCTAGCAGGCTTGATTTAGAATCTCAGACTAGAATTGAAGATGACATCAATCTTCGTGCTGATATTGCAAGTGAAGTTGCAATTAGATTAGCAGAAGACCTTCAACTACAAAACAATATTGATAGCGAAGCAGCTATCCGCGGCTATGCAGACATTGTATTACAACAGAACATTGATGCAGAAGCTACTGAAAGACTTGCTGAAGATGTAAGATTAGAACACGAAATAGAAGATGAACGTAATGCTCGTATCAATGCCGACACTGAATTACAAAACAATCTAAACTACGAGGCAGATGTACGAGTACTTGCTGATGAACGATTAGATTCTAGAATTGATGAAGAAATTGATGTACGTGCAGCCGTCGATGAACAGCTACAGCACAACATCGACAGTGAATCTGCACTGCGTGGCTATACAGACGAACAGCTACAGCACAACATTGATAGTGAAGCGGTTATACGTGGTTATGCCGATGAGCAACTACAGAATAGTATTGCCGATGAAGTAGCACAGCGAGAACAACTACAACACAACATTGAAGTAGAAGCTGCCGCACGTGGTTATGCTGATGTTATATTGCAACAGAATATTGATGCAGAAGTATCTACACGAAGCATTGCCGACATTCGACTAGAACACGAAATAGAAGATGAACACAATGCTCGTATAAATGCCGACACTGAATTACAAAACGATCTAAATTACGAAGCAGATGTACGAGTACTTGCTGATGAGAGATTAGATGCTCGCATTGACGATGAAGCAGCAAATCGATCGGCTTTGCAACAGCAAGTCGACAGCGAGATTGCTACAAGGATTAGTGACGTAAGCAGTCTCAATGTTAAGATTGATTTCATTACAACAAATATAGATCCAGTAGCTCTAGACAGTTTGACTGAATTAGTAACAGCATTCCAACATGCAGACAGTGATCTTAACGGAGCGATAACTTCAGTAGCAACTGGATTGAGTCAAAGTTTGGTTGCTGAAGAAGTTACTCGCCTATCAGCTGATACGCAACTACAAAATAATATTGATAGCGAAGCTGCTATACGTGGCTACACTGATGAACAACTTGCTCTACAGATTACTAACGAAGCTGCTATTCGACAAGCTGCTGATGAACAGCTACAACACAATATTGACAGCGAATCTGCGTTACGTGGTTACACAGACGAACAGTTGCAACGGGACATTGATGCTGAAATAACACAGCGAGAACAGTTAGCTGAACAGGTATACGTTGCGTTCGAGTATTACGATGATGCATTGATTAAGATCAGCGATGACTTAGAAGCTGAGACTAATGCTAGACTTAATGCTGATACTGAATTACAAAACAATCTATTCTATGAAACAGATGTGCGTGTTGCTGCCATCGAAAGAGTAGAGAACGACATTGAAGAAGAAGCGTATCTACGAGAAGTTGCAGACGAACGTAAGCTAGACAAAGCTGGTGGATACATGACTGGCAGTTTGATCTTGGGCGCCGACCCAATATTTGAATTAGAAGCTGCTACCAAACAATATGTAGATGCAATGACATCAGCAGTTACGCCCGGCGTAACTGACTACAACGACTTGATTAATAAGCCGTATATTCCAACTGACATCAGTCAACTTAGCGATAGTGCAGGTCTATTGTCCATAGGCACTGGTAGCATCGGTTCTACTGTAATTACCACTTACAACTTTGATACCGTCACAGGGCAAACTGTTATATTCGGCGAAGATGCTAACGGAATATATCTAAGCATTGGGTTCTATGATACCGTCCAGGTGTTTAAGAATGGTGTCTTATTAAGGCAAGGGCGCCAATACGATGTCGATAGGTCTGCATACGTAGACTATGACGCAGTAGCTGACAATATAGTACTATCAATTCCAACTATTTCCACAGATTGGATTAATGTTGTAGTTACAAACATTACAGGTATGGCTGGTGATTTGGTACTAGATGGTGGTGATTTTGAAGCTGAGATGACTTCTACCATCAACGCCGGAACTTATTAATATACATAAATACACGTATGATTGATATCGACACAATATATACAACCCTGGATACCGCGTTTAGTAGTGATAACGTGCTGGATATCTTAATGGAGTTTGAGCGCACGTTAGACAACTTGGATATCTACGTGTTTAAGAATTGGATCAAAGGCGAAATCGTCGAAGGTCCGGACATTCAACGCTATTGGATTACCGTAACACTAATGTACCCTTACAAAATGATGCCAGATCCAGCTGGCGCTGAACGCTTATTAGACCATGGCTGCAAAGTTTGGTACGGCGAAGACACATTAAAATATGTGGCTAAAATTAAAGGCCAAGAAAGCTACGAGACTGCTGCTGACGGCGAGCTAAAGACAAAAGTTCTAGAGACAAAAGTATGGACAGTTAAAATTACAATGCCACGTCACTTCGTTGACGAAATGTCCACTGATAAAGTTGACACAAGCAGCGGTAAGATTGACATGGAAGATGTGTCCAATGCATACGACGATAACCTAAACGATGAGGAAGCTGCCAAAGGCAATGCTAATGAAGAAAATGACGAAGAACAACAATCCCAAGAACCAACTAAGTGAAAGCCTTTACGAAGGTGATCTTAAATGGCTTGTCTATGACGAAGTCATGATCGACATGCACAAGACTAAGCTAGGCGAAGACAAAGATTACATAGTGTTAGCTATCCCAATCAAGGACGTCAAGCCAGCTAACGACTTGGCAAACTTTATTGAACACGGCATTGCCGAGTTTGAAGATGTAGAAGTAAGTCCGGCAACTGATGACAAGGGTAGGTATTTGATCTATGTTGAAATCAAACGCGGACCTGAATCGTTTAAGTCCATTCAAACTATACTCACTGATTGCAAGCAACTAAGTGATATTCACGAATGGAAGTTCCAAACTAGTAAACAGCCAGAGGCTGTTGAATTTACTCCGGAAAACTTTGCCAAGCTGGTAGTAGTTGATCCTGTGATCTACGGACGTGCTCCGGAAGAAATCGAAGCGGAGCAAACAGCCGAATCCATTAAGGCTAGATACAAATTTTTACTGAATTATTAATGAGCAAAGAAGATATTATTAAAGTAGAAGGTCGCGTTGTCGAAGTGTTACCGAACGCAACTTTTAGAGTTAAGATAAAAGACACTGAAGTAGTCATTACTGCTACTATCAGTGGCAAAATTAGAAAACACAACATCAACATTTTAAACTTAGATCGCGTTGAATTAGAGATGAGCCCTTATGATATGACCAAAGGGCGTATTACTTTCAGATACAAAGGATAACTTATGTGGATCATATCAGTTTTACCAGAGTGGGTGTTCCATGCTATGCTAGCTGTTGGCCTAGTAGGTACCATCGCAGGCTTCGTGCTTGGAATGATTCCGTTGGTGAAAAAGTATGTTATCCCTATTAGGATCATCAGCCTAGTTGTATTGGCGCTGGCACTGTATCTCGAAGGTGGACTTGCTGACAATACTGCATGGCAACTAAGAGTCAAAGAAGTAGAAGCAAAGCTGGCAAAGGCTGAAGCTGAAAGTCAAAAAGAAAACGTAAAGATAGTAGAGAAGACAGTGAAGAAATTAGAGCTAGTGAGAATACCTGGCAGTGAAATTATCAAGTACGTTGATCGTGAAGTAACAAAGTATGACACAACTTGTCCAGTTCCTGCTCCAGTAGTCAAAGCACACAATGCAGCAGCACTAAACAAACCTGTCGAGGAAGTAAAATGAGAGCACACGAATTTATAACTGAAGCTAAGTCATACCAACCACCTGAGATAGAAGTTGGCGATGAAGTTCGTGTGGGCAAATTTAAGAATAGAAAAGCCGAAGTAAAAGGCTTTACTAAAGATGAGAACAATCAACCTGTACTCAAAACTACCAAAGGTGATCAACAGTTATTCAAGCCACGTATTAGTAAGCTGATGAAAGAAGATGACGAGCCAGCAAGGATTAAAATTGGTGGTGGCAACGAAGCAGCTAAAGCCTGGATTGAAAAAGTATATGCAAAGTATCCGCATACTATGCAAAACAATCACGTTATGGTCTGGGGCGAAGGTGATGTACAGCAGTTTGCCATGTTTGAACTAGTACCGAGTTTTAGCAAGCGTGGCGCAGTTGATGTTAAATGGTTCCAGGCTTACCCGCTACGAGCAGGTGTAGGTAGTCGTGCTATGAAAGAATTGCAAGCTATGGCTCGTGAAGATGGTATTGCACTAACATTATTTCCGTGGGACAAAGGCCAAGTTAGTCAATCTAAACTAACAAAGTTCTACAAAGGACATGGCTTTACTCCGACTACCAAAGGTGGAAAAGCAATGCAATGGACTCCGGAGGAACAAGCATGAAATACCTTGCAATATTATTATCAATAGCATTAACAGGATGCGCGACACCAGTTCCAGTAACTGCAAAGTTTCCCGACGCTCCTAGTATAATCAAAGAGCAATGCCCGCAGCTCAAAACCATACCTACTGAAACTACAGTATTCAGCGAGTTATCCAAAACAGTTACTGCCAATTATACAAGCTATTACGAATGTGCCGTAAAAGTAGACAGTTGGATTGAATGGTACAGCAAGCAAAAAGCCATATTTGAACAAGCTGGCAAATAATTAAGTACAGTTTGAATAAAAAGACTTGACTGTTAAATATCTTTAATGTAAAATAGCTTTACGTTAATATTTTTACGCAAGGATTTATGGAAGAAAATAAACAACCAATCAACGAAATTGTCGAAAAAGCATTTCGTTTAGCTCTTACCAGAGAGCATGAATATGTTACCTTAGAGCATTTGGCTTTGGTTCTTTTAGAGAATCCGGACATCCAAAGCTATTTGGGAACAATGGGAATATCAACTGTTCCACTCAGCGAAGACATCAGCAACTTTCTCAATGACATTGACGACTTAGTTGTACCTGGGCTTACACGTCCTCGCAAAACACAAACATTGGAACGTGCATTTAATCGTGCATTTACACAGGCAATTTTTAATGGACGCAGCGCCATTAGCCCACAGGACATGTTGCTGAGTATCCTCAGTGAAAAGAATAGCCACGCTTGCTTTTATCTTAACAGTCATGGCGTTACTAAAGACACCTTCCTCGAGAGCATGGGCAAGCACGATAAGGTAGAAAATAAAGTAGTCAACGCACAGGAGAAGCTCCTAAAAGAATATTGCATTGACTTGAATGAACAAGCAATGTGCGGTGAGATTGACATGCTCGTGGGACGTAACAAAGAAGTAGACAAGCTGACTAACATCCTTGCTCGTCGTAAGAAGAAAAATGCAATCCTAGTAGGCGATCCGGGTGTTGGTAAGACTGCTATTGTCGAAGGACTTGCTCGCAAGATTGTTGAAAGTGATGTTCCTGATACTCTTAAAGACAGCAAAATCTTTAGCTTGAACATGGGTGCGTTGATGGCAGGCACAAAGTACAGAGGCGACTTTGAGGAACGTATCAAGCAAGTACTTGATATCCTAGAAGATCGTCCTGATACAATTCTGTTCATCGACGAGATTCATACCATTGTTGGCGCAGGTGCAGCTGGCGCAAGTAATGCTGATATGGCTAATTTGATTAAGCCGGCATTGAGTGCAGGTAAGATCCAAGTCATTGGTAGCACTACCTACGAAGAATATCGCGAACACATTGAACCAGAACGTGCATTGGCACGTCGATTCACTAAGATAGATGTTAACGAAATGTCTCCTGAAGATTGCAAATATATGCTGCATTGTATCATGCATCAATACGAATCCTTCCATGACATTGAAGTGGAACCAGCAGCAATTGATGCCGCAGTTGACTTGACTGTTAAACACATGCACGATAAGTTTTTGCCAGACAAGGCAATTGATGTATTAGACAGTGCAATGGCCAAGTTGAAAGTACTTAACTTGGACAAGTTCTTAACTGCTGACTTGATCAAAGCAGAAGTTGCAGAAATGGCAAAGGTTCCGTTGGATCAACTTGAGCTTGCTACTGAGATTATCAACGTGGAATACGAACACGCTATTAAAGCCAAAGTATTTGGACAAGATAGTGCAGTTGAAAAGTTGCTAGATGCAGTGTACATCAGCAAGGCTGGTTTGAAAGACTTGACTAAACCTCTGGGTAGTTACTTGTTTGTTGGTCCAACTGGTGTAGGTAAGACAGAGCTGGCATTACAGCTTGCCAACTGTTTAGGAATGAAGCTATTACGTTATGACATGAGTGAATACATGGAAAGCCATAAAGTTGCTAGCTTAATTGGTGCGCCTCCAGGCTATGTCGGTTACGGTGAAGGCGGCGCAGGTTCCGGCAAACTTATCAACGATTTGGAACAGAATCCCAGCGCAGTATTGCTATTGGACGAAGTTGAAAAAGCTCACCCAGATGTCCTTAACATCTTGCTAGGTGTAATGGATAATGGTATGTTGACCAGCAGTGGTGGTAAGACAGTCAACTGCCGTAACATTGTATTGATTCTAACTAGTAACTTGGGCGCACGTGATGGTGAACGTAGTAAGATTGGTTTCAATAACAGCACAAATAACACTGCCAGTATCGAAGCTGTGAACAAGCACTTTACTCCAGAGTTCCGCAATCGCTTGGATGCTATCATTGAGTTCAACAGACTGAGCCCTGAACAGATTACTCCAATTGCCATTAAGTTTGTTAATGAACTTAATGACTTACTCAAGCCAAAGAGTATCAAACTTACTTTGGAACAGAGTGCATTGGATGCGTTGGTACGTGATGGCTTTGATGAAAAGATGGGCGCACGTCCGATGAAGCGATTGATTGCTGATAAGATCAAGAAGCCATTGAGTAAGAAGATTGTCTTTGAGAATCTTAGAGACACTGAGCTAACTGTAAGTTTTAGCAACGGCGAATATGAGCTTAGATAACTACAACATACCTGCACATATTAGAATAACACCCACTGAAAAGAATTACTTTAACAAGTATGCTTTTCGGGTGGAGTTTACAGTGGACAAGTCATTGCTGATTGCTGACACGAATCCGAAAAAGACGTGGAGGCTCAGCAATAACTGGACTAACTTCAGAGAGGTCAAGCAACAATTGGCCGCTGCACTTGGTACAGCATTGGACGTAGCCGAAGCTAAACTTGGATCTGATATAGATTGCAGAATGCGCAGCGAAGGATACGGCATCAATATCTATTTTTCCGATGCGCAGATGTTAGACATTTTCGTCAACACCGCCGACCTTGTTCCGTTGATTAGGCAAATTACTGCACCTATAAACCAACAACATCTAGATGGTTTACAAATCAATAAAGTGACTAGATATAGAAAAAGCCTGTTCCTGAAAAAGTATCCGTATAAAGTGTACATGCCAGAGACTGTTAAATTGGCAGTGGACTTCAAAAAAATAAAACAATGGGTCACTGAGACGTACAACGATGATATTGAACGGGTTGAGTTGAATTCTAATCTAAGACGAGCATTCAAGGGTGTACAAATGCATAACAGATGGTCGTGTACTCACGTCATGTATCTTGCTGATGAGACTGATCTAATGATGTGTCAACTTAGATTACACGAACATATCTCGCTAGTAGAACATGCAGTGCTTCTCTCTAATTTGGAAGCAGTAATTTCTGAGGCTACTGGCCAAGAAGTCACTGTTTGGAATGCATACCTTGACGGTAATGACTTGAACTTCAATTGATTTTAAATTAATCAAACTAAGGCGCAATTTCGGTTGCGCCTTTCATTTTGGCTAAATATTAGCAACGGAGAACCAAATCATGGCAAAAATACAAGAAGAACTAATCGTAATCAAACTAAGCAGATTGCACAAGGATACTGAATCAGTAGACAGCATTGCAGGCGAAGAAGTGATCGCAGGCTTGGAAGCAGTAGTTCAAGAACTAGTAGGAACAAGCGTAATAGTTGAGGTAATACAAGATAATGGCTAATCCAACCGTATCAACCTTAATGCTAGGTAACGGAGATCTAGATCAGGTCAGTGCCAGCCTACGAGGCGATGGCTACTATGGCTACAGAGACGGATCACAGACATTAGCAGTTACATTTAACAACTTCGTTGGTAGAATTCAAATTGAAGCTACACTTGAATTAAGTCCAACTGAAGCAGATTGGTTTCCAGTTTGGATGAACAAGTTACATCCTTACAAAGAATACAATAATCCAACTACTGGTACTGAAAGTTTTAACTTCATGGGCAACTTTGTCCTAATTAGATTTAGAAAAACTAGAAGCTACCTAACAGACCCGTCATCAGTAGGTGATATTACTAAAGTTATGTTGAGTATATAATATGGCAATTTACATTGATGACGTAGGCGGGGATGTTCCGTTAGATCAAGCAGCAGTTAAGGAATATGTAGACAGTCAAGTAACCAGCTTACTTGCTGGCGCACCTGCGGCATTGAATACATTAAAAGAACTCAGCGATGCGATTAATAATGATCCAGCGTTTGCAGCTAACTTACTGGCAAATTTAGCAAGCAAGTTAAACGTAAGTGGTGGAACAGTCACTGGTCCAATTACACTACCCGGGTCTCCTACTCAGCCGTTACAAGCTGCAACTAAAGGCTATGTTGATACTGCGATAGCAAATATCCCAGATCCAGTAACCAGCTTGAGTTCATTAACTGATGTATCAATCAGCGATGCAACCAGCGGACAGGTATTAGCATTTAACGGCACAAACTGGTATGCAGCAAATGCAGAATTTGACGGTGGTGGCACTTCAATTAGTTCTGCGGTTGTAAATACTTCCGGACATTTAATCGTAACATTAAGCACAGGTGATGTCATTGATGCTGGCTATGTCAAAGGTGATACTGGATTAAAAGGCGACAAGGGCGATACTGGCCTGCAAGGCATCCAAGGTCTCAAGGGAGACAAAGGAGATGCAGGATCTCAAGGTATTCAAGGCATTCAGGGTATTCAAGGAACTGCTGGCACAGCAGGCTCTGCAGGTATCGGAGTATCCAGTGCAGTAGTAGATTCAAACGGAAATCTATTGATTACATTAACAAGTGGCAATGTGATTAACGCGGGTAGCAGTGTTGGTCCAAAAGGTGATAAGGGTGACGCAGGCGTTCAAGGTATCCAAGGCCCAGCTGGTACCAGCTATAGTTTAAATGGCGTTGCTGACGATGTCCAAGTTTACGGATTGAGTTCAACTTCGCAGTTTGGATACGATCTAGAAGTGGACTTAGCAAACAAAGCTAACAAATTAGCCACACCAAGAAACATTGCACTAAGTGGCAAAGTAACTGGCTTAACAACTTTTGACGGCAGCGGAAACGTTACTATGTTAACTGCATTAAACGGTGTAACTACCAGCGATGTTACTGAAGGTACTAATCAATACTTTACACAAGCTCGTGCAAGATCTGCACTTAGTGCAGGCACTGGATTAAGTTTTAATGCTGCAACTGGTATAATGTCATTGAATGCCAACAGTGATCAAGTTTCAGAAGGTGCAAACAATTTGTACTTTACAAACAACAGATTTGATAACCGACTAGGAGCAAGCAACTTAGCTCAATTAGCAGACGTTGCAGGCACAGTTCCTACAACTGGACAAGCTCTGATATGGAATGGTAACGTATGGACTCCGGGCACCGTAAGTGGTGGAGGTGGCGGCGGAACTAGCAGCGGTGTGTATAAAGCAACTGTCCAAGTTGACTATGATGCCAGCGGCAATTTAAGTAACGTCAGTATTCTAGACGGAAGTATCGGCGCAGTTATTGCAACAGCCACAAGTACTACAGCAACAGTTACATTTACTTTCTTAGGTAGCACAACTGCGCCTCTTGGCATCCAAGTATATGGTTATCAAAGGACAAGTAACGTGTACGTAACACGTGCATTGGCTAGTGATTTTCCAACTAGAACAGTAGTTGGCGGTGGCTCAAGCGGCAGTCCAAGTGCATTCAGTAATTTCGATGCAGCAAACAATACAATGACTTTGGGATTAACCAAAGCAGCAACAGGTGCAAGTGCGGGTGTAGGTCAAACCACACATTGCGTAATACAGTTCTTGTTGAGTAGTATATAAGGAAACGGCATGACTATTAATGCATGGAAGACTAATTTTATAGGGCTAAACAAACCAAGTAAGGTTCTGTCAGGTGTGGCTGAATCTTTTACCAGCTTGAACTTGTGGCCATATGCCAACGGCGAGGATGACCCTTATTGGAGTGGAGGTACTAATCCTCAATTCTATCGTTGGCAAGTAACATTTACAGTTAATGAACGCTTACACGGCAGTCACTTGACACGTACTCCATTTAGATTCAATGCGCAGGATATCGAAGTTGGAGACTTTGTAGCAGGCGCACAGGACGGTAAAGTTCTGCAGATTATGAGTATCATCTCTAAGAGTAACAGCGAGATTGTTGCTATAGTCGAAGACAGATTACGTTACAATACCTTTAGAGACCCTAGCGGCTTTGGACTATTCACTACTCCTGGACAAGTTATTTTCTTCCAAATTAACGAACTCGGTTATCCAATGTTGGATCCTGTTCCGGGCGAAGCTTCAACTGACTTTGCGGATAACGTACTAAGTCGATTCCAGTATTTGAATCCATTAATCAATTATTTGTTAGAAAAGCCTGACAATGGATTCCAACAAGGAGATGCAATTTGTATCGCTGACGGAGAGTTCGTATTAAGTAATGCAACCAACGTAGATAAATTCATTGGCACTGTGGTACATCCAGGTCCAGGACCGCATCAGTTTATTCTGCGTCCAGCTAACGGTGTTATTGACTTTGTACCTAGCTTGCCGGGTGCAGTGGGTGATTACATTTATCCTAGTATTGACGGCAGCGGTGACTTAACTACTAACGATGCTAGCCGTAGACCAATTTACATGAAGGTTGCGGCTGCGATTCCAAGCACAACAACTGGCACTGGTACTAACCCTGCAGGTGTAAGCAGTGACATAATTGAATTTAATAGATTAGCCATGCCGCTAATAGGCAACGGTGAGACTTATGACTTGGATTATGCTATTCAAGTTATCAATGACAACACAGTATATCACAAAATAACTGCAAGCAAAGTAGGAGCTGCTACTTCAGTAACATCTGACATTGAGGCATTAACTAGCTCTTATGGAATTGTTGCTGGATACGTTCCGTTTAGTGCAACTATCAACGGTGTAGAAGTTGAGTTCGTAACAACTACTAGTGGTGCAGCGGCTTATGGTGATCCTACAGTAGCTGATGTCAATGACATGGCCATGGACATCAACAATGCAAACATCACAGATATAGTTGCCAGTGTTACTGATGGCAACAAACTAACATTGACCAACTTAGCAGGCGGAAGTATTGAAATACTTAATACTATCGCAGATGCCAATGGTAATAATTTCGCTGGTTACAATTCGTTAACTAGTTTATCACAGGCAACGTTTTCAAATTCATCCGACTTCTCACTTCGCTTAGAGAGACTTGATGGCGGACCACTAACTATCAGAGACGTACAAGGTAGCTTTTTAGATACCTGCGGAATAATGAGTGGACAGACTGGTCGTTATGCACTAGGTTTAAACATTGAACAGGGCTTGCGCAGTAGCAGAACTGTAGTAGTTGCAAACTTAATGGCACGTGATGCACTGTATCCAGTAGTGGGAGATCAAGCATACGTACTCAGTGACGAAAACGGCGAGTGGGCATTTTACATTTACAATGGCAGCATTTGGACCGGCGTAGGTGGACAACGTAGCTTTGAAACTGATGCCAAGACTGCTGAAAAAACTATCGTATTTCCGTCCGATGATGAATACATTGTTACAATATCAGCAGGACGTAAGATACTTAATGTCAGTGTTACTATAGAAGAACCACTAACCGTAACTCCGAACTTTGATTTTGATATTGTCATCGGTGAAACCAGCATATGGAATTACAAAGCATATGGAGTTGTTGACGTTGGCACATACATCGACGAGTCTAGCTACATCACATCAGCCCGAGAAGACTTGGCGTTTGTTGTATCTGGTGGAAGTGCCACTGGTACAATTAGAATTCAGGTATCTTACATATGAAAAAATATAATAATGTTTCCGGCACCACATCAAGTGATTTCACTATTGGTGTCGGAAAAGCAAATACAACACATCACATTATCAATGCAGTGTGTGAACAATCAAATGTATTCGCTAAGGACAAGTTTAACAAGCAACTAGCAGTAAACGGTGTAGAGTTTTATGACATGAAGGTAGTAGCAAGCAACAGTGCAGGCCTTATAATGGCAAGACAATTGCGTGGTACAGTCAGTGGTAGCACAGTAAGTAGAATTGAAGACGTCTTCCAGGAAGACTTTCCTGCAGATGTAACGTTGACGTCTGATGGCGCAACATTAAGCGTAGAGTGTAAGCATACTGATTCACCTACCACGTACACAATATACGCAACAATGACCAGCGTAGAAATTTAAGGAGTAAGATATGGCAAGAATGGAAGACGACGACAGCGAGATAATTGACAACACGATAGGTGGTAATTTACCACAAGTTAAGCAGTCAACATATTCAGGACCAACGCCTGCGACAAACTATAGTAGCCCAAACGGAGCATCTTTAACTGCATCTACTCCAGCAGCTGGAGGCTTTGGTAGCTTAGGTAATGCAAGTCCGGGCAACGATTTTGGTTCACCTAAGCCAAGTAGCTTTGGTGGTTCCGCGCCAGTTAGCGCAGCGCAATCAACGAGCACAGCGGGTCAGGCAGCAGGTGCGATGCACAGTGGCGCTGACGTATTAGTGGCAAATGACAACACTGATTGGATCAACAAAAAGTGGCGTCCAGTCATGGGCTGGGTATACATGATGACTTGTACTGCTGACTTTGTAGTGTTTCCTATTCTTTGGAGTTTGCTACAGGCAATGAGCAAAGGACAAGTTACAAGTCAATGGCAACCTCTAACGCTACAAGGCGCTGGATTGTATCACATTGCTATGGGTGCTGTTCTTGGTATCGCTGCTTATGGTAGAACAAAAGAAAAAGTTGAAGGCAAAGCCTAATAAATACTGTTATGGAAGAATTTGAACATTACTTTAGGATCTGCTTACAGCGAGATCTTAGCAGCCAAGAAGCTAGAGCCTTTTTAAAGTTGGTGCAGGAATACACTGACACAGAAGAGGACGACGAGGGCGTTATCATGGTATATCATACCAACGATGATGCGCAGCATTGCTATGACATTAGATTAGAAGATGATATCACTGCTGATGTTGGCGACGAGCTACTGGAAGCCTGCGAGGGAATGTTCCCTAATGATGATTTTGATCTCGAAAGCAGCATGGGAATTATAGGCGAGACATTTGAATTTGGTGAGTTCAAACTAAATGAAACTGACCGTAAACAAATTGCACAAAACTATAACAAGTTCACACACCAACGATGGATTGATACAATGGTAGCAGAAGGTTGGCGCTTTGGCCTTAAGTTGGATGAGAGTTCAAAGACTCATCCAGCACTTCGTCCATGGGATGACCTCAGCGGCTTACATCGCAAGGATCAAAGCAAAACAATTGACTTTGTAATTGAGCAATTGGAAGAACTAGGTTACAAACTAATCAAATAATAGTGGATTTATTTTTTAAATAAATTCATGCCAACCATCCTCACTCTACCAATTTACTTTACCCTTGAGCAGGTGCAAGATTTTGGTAGAATCACCGGAGATGACGGACCAGTACACAGCGTCAACGGCATTGTCCAAGGCGGCTTTATCCTAAGCATGTTGCCAAAATGGCTTAACCAATTACTATACGAACATGACCTCCTTACCGGAATGGATCATAGTGTTAGCATGATTTTAGAAGCAAAGTTCCGTAACAAATTGGCTGCAAACACTCCTGCAAACGTAAGTTTTAGTTATACTGAACCCGGAATTACTGTATCAAAATTGAATTGGCGTGTTTATGACGCTGATCGCGAATATTGCTTTGGGAAATGGGTGATTCATAAGTCTTGACTTTAATTCGTTTTTAATGTATAATACGTTATGACTAAACGAATTGGTTTTGCTTGCAAGTGGATTGACCACCCACATCAGGTCGATGGCATCAAACCCACCGATGACGCTAAACAATATAACACAGGAACAACTACAATCAGTTGGCTCAAACGACAAACCATCGAAGTAGCAGAACAGAAAATGTGGGACTTGATGGTACAAAATATCGAGTCTACTCGCAAGCTAGTACAACGTGTGAGCACGTTAGCCCCAAATCTGAGAATGGTACGGATCAGCAGTGATATCCTTCCGGCATACACACAGCATGATTACAGTTACTTTTGGAGCAAACCAGATGTGCTGGCTTATCTAGAAAAGCATTTCAGTCAAGTAGGTGATTTAGCTAGAGCTAATGATGTTCGCTTGTCCATGCACCCAGGTCAGTTTACTGTACTGGCCAGTGAGAATCCTGGCATCGTTGAACGTAGTATAGAGGAGTTTGAATATCATGCAGATATGGCCCGTTACATGGGATACGGCAAAGAATTTCAGGACTTTAAAATCAACGTCCACATCTCGGGTAAACAAGGTCCAGCCGGTATCCGAGCTGCCCTCAAACGCCTTACCCCCGAGGCAAGAAATTGCATCACAATCGAAAACGACGAAATCACATGGGGAATCGACGCAAGTCTCGAACTCGCCAAGGATCTCGCTTTGGTGCTAGACTTGCACCACCACTGGATTAAAACTGGAGAATATATTGAAAATACTGATGATCGTATTAAAAAGATTACTGATAGTTGGCGCGGCGTTCGTCCTGTTGTTCACTATTCCCTCAGCCGTGAAGATTATCTTGTTGAACACGCCTGTGACCAACGTCCCTCCTACGATGCGCTAATGGCTGCGGGCTACAAGCGCGGCAAACTGCGAGCACATAG
>Ga0209354_10000140_pt1 | contig 35138 bp, 50 predicted proteins | sample LauGreSpBDMM15DD_2_FD_187562 | JGI IMG/M metagenome (GOLD analysis project Ga0209354, IMG submission 187562) | Freshwater lake microbial communities from Lake Michigan, USA - Sp13.BD.MM15.DD (SPAdes) (version 2) | ecosystem: Environmental > Aquatic > Freshwater > Lake | place: Lake Michigan...
TAAGAAGCAAGTTGAGATGAAGAAGAAACAGGCCCAACTGGAAGCCTGCACAGACGCACTTGACCGCGAGATGTTTGAGATTGAGATTCTTGAACTAGGTTCACACCTTGATGGCACACAAAACGCAGTCAACGGCGCTATCCGTAAGATGAACTTTATGGTCAACCAACACGCTCAGTTGCTGGAAGCTGTTGGCAAGAACGAGATTACCGAAGAAGACTACGAGAAAGAAGAATCCCGCTATCACATCATGACCTGTATGAAGCAAGCTTTAAACGCCGCACGTTCACGCAATGGCATGATTGACGAAGGCAACCTGATCTATTTGTTTGACTTGGGTATTAACGCCGCTCAAGCGCAGGCTGAAGTGTTTGCCTACCTGAACATGGAGAACCAGCTTATCTCCAACGGCAACGCCCCTACGCACGAGATGACCATGCGCTGGCTAGAAGCTTGTGCTGACAAGTGGGAGAAAGACCCAGAAACCTTTGCCGCACGTCGCGGTTTTTCTGTGTTTGATCCTACGTCCTTGACCAACACACCACAGTTGGAAAACAAGTAATGCACCTCGTTGTCGGCACACCATGTTATGGGGGGATGATGTGTACTGAGTACACTCAGTCCCTGCTGGCGCTCAAAGAAGCGTGTATGGCCAACGGCATCAAGTTGACCTGCATATTCCTTGGGAACGAGAGTCTGGTGCAACGTGGCAGAAACACCATAGCGCATCACTTTATGCAGATGCAGGATGCAACCCACCTAATCTTTATTGACGCTGACCAGAAGTTTGTGGCAAACGACATTGCCCGAATGATTAAAGCTGACAAAGGTATTGTGGGTGGCCCAGTCCCTATGAAGGGGATTAACTGGGATAAGGTGCGTCAGGGCGCTGTTCTGAACCATCCTGCCCTGCACAAGCTGACGGGCATTTTTAATCTCAACAAGCTGGACGGTCACGAGATGATTAGCCCAGACTTGCCGTTTCAAGTAAAGCATATTGGCACAGGATTTATGTTGATCCGCCGCGATGTTTTTGAGAAACTACAGCCTCATGTGGGCTGGTATGACAACGGGGGTGTGACCATCCCCAAGGGCGAGAAGGTGTATGACTACTTCAAGGTACAGAACTACGACCACGAGCTTCTGTCTGAGGATTACAACTTCTGCCACTTGTACCGTGAGCATGGTGGAACCGTCTGGGCCGCACCTTGGTGCGAACTTGGACATTTTGGCGCATATTTATTTAGCGGGCAGTACGCCCAAGGAGCATGAAAATGGCACATCGCATGATGAAGTATCGTTTAGCCGCTGACGGCACAGTCCCTACATTTCTCTGCCTACACGCTGAAGGCGTTGGTGGTGTGTTTGTGGTTGGCGACCCCAGCACCCCTAGCCCCCGTGACATGGTTATGGTTGGCATCTCTGAAACCGATGATATTGGTGACGCTGAAGCTATCGCAACTAAAGCTGACCTGTTGGCGTATTTGACAACAGTGGGTGCAAGCTGGACACTACCTGACCCAGCACAGCCAAACAATCCAGAAGCTACTATTCCTTTCAATCCTTCAGCCGCTACAGACTGGGCATGGGGTCGTTTGGATGCACTGAACGCATAATCATGTGGGACTGGGCTGAAGCATTTATTGCGGCGGCCTGTCTAGTTGCCTTTGTCATTTATGGCACTTACATAATTGCATGGAGTTTGGTGTAATGTTTGACATCTTATCTGGTGGTTTACTTGGCTCCATCTTTGGTGGGCTGTTCCGCCTTGCGCCAGAAGTGCTCAAGTTTTTTGATAAAGCCAATGAGCGGAAACACGAACTGCTGATGTTCTCCCGCCAGTGTGAACTGGAACAAATGCGCGGTCAGATGAAGTTAGCTGAGATTGGCGCACAGCGGGAAGCCGCTATTGACGTAGGCGTTATGGATGCCTTTAACAACGCCATAGTATCTCAAGCTGAGATGGCTAAAGCCTCTGGTGGTTGGGCGGCATCTTTATCCGCGTCTGTTCGCCCTGTAGTTACGTACTGGGTGCTGTTTGTTTGGTCGTTTATCCACGTATGGTTTGCATGGAACGCATGGTTAGCTGGCGCCCCTGCCATAGAAGTGTTTAAAACCATGATGACACCAGACTTTTCAGCTTTACTTGCAGGCACAATAAATTTCTGGTTTTTAGATCGTACATTAGCCAAACGTGGGTTATGAACCTAGAACTAGCCGCCGCACTGTGTCGTCAGTTTGAGGGCTATCGGGCTAGACCGTACCTATGTCCAGCTAACGTAGCCACGATAGGCTATGGGTCTACTTACTACGCTGATGGGCGCAAGGTAACCCTTGAGGACGCCCCGATGGACGAGCCAACAGCTAGAGCGCTTTTGATGTTTGAGTTGGAGCATACGTATCTGCCCAGCGTCCTTCGCCACTGCCCTATTCTTGCAACTGATGAGCGCAAGTGCAACGGAGCCGTGGATTTTGTCTACAACCTCGGCGTTGGGCGTCTCCAAACCTCCACTCTTAAACGTAAAATTAACGCGCAGGATTGGGAAGGAGCCAAGGAGCAGTTGAAGTTATGGAACAAAGGCGGCGGTAAAGTTTTGGCTGGTTTAACCAAACGTCGAGCGGCTGAGTGCGCCTTGTTTTAATTGAAAAGGCAGATTAAAATGTCTCAACGAATTTAAGAGGTGAACGCATGGCGACTGCAAGTGTTATGACCTATACCAGCTTGGTCGAAAACATCCAGTCTTATCTGGAGCGTACTGACACCGCCACGCTGGACAAGATCCCCCTGTTTATCATGCTCGCTGAGCAGGTTATTGCCTCTCAGATCAAGTTTTTGGGCAACCTGACTGTTAATACCAGCACCATGACAATTGGCGCCAACGTGATTGATAAGCCAGCTCGTTGGCACAAAACAGTGTCCATGAACATTACAGTATCTGGTGAGCGCCAGCCAGTCTTTAATCGTAGGTATGAGTACCTGCGCGAGTACTGGCCTGACCCCGCGGAGACGGAAGTCCCAAAGTTTTACTGTGACTACGACTACACCCATTGGATGGTGGCGCCTACGCCTGCCGCGGCTTATGATTTTGAGGTACTGTACTACGAGCGCGTTCAACCTTTGGACAGTTCTAACCAGACTAACTGGTTTACCATCTATGCCCCCCAAGCACTGCTTTACGGCGCTCTTCTCCAAGCTATGCCGTTCCTTAAGAATGACGAGCGCATTCCTATGTGGCAAGGTCAGTACAAGCTGATCATGGACATCTTGACGGCTGAGGACAAGTTGCGTATTGCAGATCGCCAAGCGGTCGCCAATGACAGTTAAGGACTAACATGAGCTACAACTCACCATTTACAGGTAACGTCATTCAACCGACGGACGTTTCTTTTCGTGCTGTTACGCTGAGCGCTAACACTCAGTTGGAGTGGCCTATCAACGGGAACGCCACTGACGACTTTGCCGCTCGCATCATGCAGGTTACGGCTACAACCACAAGTTTGAGCTTGTTCATGCCTCCTGCTAACCAAAGCTCGGTAGGTAACGACGCGCTAATTCGCAACGTCGGATCTAATACTTTTACGGTAAAAACCTACGAAGGCGCCAGCACAATTATCTCTATTGCCGCTGGTGAGTCCAAGTACGTCTACATCACAGCTAACCCCACGACGACTGGGACATGGGGAAACATTTCCTTTGGCACAGGTACATCGTCTGCTGATGCCTCTACATTGGCTGGTTATGGTTTGGTTGCAAGCGGTTTAACTTTAAACCAAAGTCATCCAGCACAAACTCTTGTGACTGCTGGAACCTTTGCCGTGGCAGATAGAGCTCAAACTTCTGTGTGGACTGGAGGGGCTGGTACTTACAACCTCCCATCAGCTTCGACCATTGGGAACAACTGGTTCACGTTGTTTAAAAACAGTGGTACGGGTTCAATGGTGATATCAGCCGCTGACAATATTGATGGCGCAGGAACAAAGACCTTTGCGCCTAATGAGTCTGCTTTTATTGTCAGCACTGGTGTAACCTATCTGACAGTAGGTTATGGTGTTAGCAATCAGTTTTTCTACACGTCTTTGGTTAAGGCTGTTGTTACAGGGTCGTACACTTTAACTTCAAGTGAAGCGTCTAACACCATTCAGACCTACACAGGAACTTTGACTGGCAACGTCACAGTGGTTTACCCACCTGTGGTGAACTTGTACGTGATCAAGAACTCTGTAACAGCAGGCGGTTTTACACTTACCGTAGGGACTGGGGTTGGCACATCTGTGGTCATTCCCTCTGGTCAACAGGTAACTTTGGCTTGCGATGGAACTAACTTCTTTAATGCCAACACATCTCAAGCGGGATCGGTTACATCGGTTTCTTTGGCTGATGGCACTGTTGGTGTTCCTTCTTTAAGCTTTGCTAGTGAAGCTACCACAGGTGTTTTCCGTGCTGGCGCTGGTCAATTTAACACTTCTATTTTGGGTGTTTTAAGGTCTACGCTTTCAGCAACGGGATTGACAATTGTTGGTGGCGTTGCTGGGACAACAGGCGCTTTTTCAGGCGCAGTTTCTGGGACAACAGGCGCTTTTTCAGGCGCAGTTTCTGGGACAACAGGAACATTTTCAAGTGCGGTTGTTGGTAGCACCACTGGAACATTTGGTAGTGGCGTTACTGGTGGTATTGCTGGGGGCACGTTTTGACTAAAAAGGTCTTTGCGCTTGACACCAAGGCTGGGATCCAGCGCGATGGAACAGTCTTTGATGCAGACTGTTACGCTGACGGTCTTTGGGTAAGGTTTCAACGCGGTCGCCCCCGAAAGATGGGTGGTTACAGACAGATCACCGCTGGGATTTCAGGCCCTTCCCGAGGGATCTACGTTAACCCACAGCAGAGCTTTAACAATGTGTTCAATGGGCACTCTAAGGGTTTGCAAGTTGTTCCCATTGACAACAACGGCGTTGGGTCTGGAGTGACTGATCTGACGCTTTCAAACTTCACTGCATCCGATGACAACCTTTGGCAGTTTGATACGTTCTATGACTCAAGCGGATCTGGGGATAATCTGTTGTTGGCGCACCCCGGTCAATCCCTCTCTCTCATAGACAACAACGTCAACACCCCCGTTTTAGGTGGCAACATCACTGGCACTTCTTTGTCAGCCATCGGCGTATTTTCTTTGTCGGTGTTTTTAAACTCCACCACGACCATGTACCTGTCGACCAGCAATCTTCAGATTGGTGCTGGTCAGTCCATCTCTGGAACTGGTATTCCCTCTGCTACCACGGTTGTCTCGTCTAATTTAAGAGTACCTGTTCTGAACGCTGTAGCCGTGACTGGTGTTGCTGGTCAGTGTTCCTGCACCTCTACGACTGGTTTGTATGTTGGTCAGACAGTTGCTGTATCTGGCACTAACACTGGAACTGCTACAGGCATTACATCTGGCGTGACGTTCTTTGTCATTGCCACCAACTTTGCTACAACTTTTACCTTGTCTGCGTCCTCGGGAGGCCCCGCCATTGTCACCACCGCTGGAACAACAACTGGCTTGGTGTTTACGCTTAGTCAGATTCAAGATGTGGTAATTTCTGCCGCCGCAACAACGTCTGGCGCCTCTACAATAACCTTTGACAACAATGTTTCCGTCTCTGGTGGTGTTGTTTCTCTTCACCCCTACGTGTTTGTTTATGGCAATGACGGACTGATTAGAAACAGCTCAGCAGGCAATACAAATGATTGGGTCTCTGCGGACGCCAATGAGGTCTCTGTAGCCACAGGAAAGATTGTCCAAGGGCTACCTGTCAGGGGCGGCTCAAACGCGCCTTCTGGGCTGTTCTGGAGCCTTGACAGCCTTATCCGTGTGTCATTCATCGGTGGCGCAGGAACTCCCCCACAGTTTTGGCGCTATGACTTGATTTCGTCTCAATCGTCTATTCTGTCTTCTCAATCTGTAATTGAGTACGACGGTATCTATTATTGGTGTGGTGTTGATAGGTTCTTACTCTACAACGGTGTTGTGAAGGAGATACCTAACACATTTAACCAGAATTACTTTTTTGACAACTTAAACTACGCCCAACGCGAGAAGGTTTGGGTGTCTAAAGTTCCACGTTTTGGTGAAATCTGGTGGTTTTATCCTCGTGGAACTGCAACAGAGTGCACTGATGCAGTTGTTTATAACGTACGTGAAAACATCTGGTACGACGCTGGTGAGGCTCTTGGAGCTCGTCGCTCTGCTGGTTACTTCTCTCAAGTTTTTACTCGCCCAACTTGGGCGTCATGGGAGACCAATGAGGTTGGTGGCGTAAACGGAATTACTTTAACTGCTGGCGGTACTTTGTACACCAACGGAACCTACACCAATCAAGCTCTGACAGGCGGTAGCGGATCAGGTGCCACAGCTACGATTGTTGTGGCTGGAGGTATCGTTACCTCTGTGACAATCTTTAGTAAGGGCAAGAACTACGTTGTTGGTAATACTCTATCTGCCGCAATACCAGTAGGTTCTGGGCTGATCATTACTGTCAATCAGGTGGTTGACTTTGTGTCCTTGTGGCAACACGAGATTGGTACTGACGTTGTTCAGGATACGTCAGTTCTTGCAATTGAATCTTTCTTTGAGACAAGTGACTTAGGCTTTGTTGCGGGAGGCCCTTCCCAGTCGTCTCCAGTTGGTGAGAACAAGTGGCTACGTTTAGAACGTGTAGAGCCTGACTTTATTCAAGAAGGCGAGATGGAAATCTATGTGACTGGTAGATCGTTTGCTCAGGCTAACGACGTGACGACGGGCCCCTACCCCTTTGATCCAGACACAGGCAAAGTTGACATGCGTGAACAACGCCGTGAGCTTCGTTTAAAGTTTGTCTCTAACGTGGCGGGTGGTAACTACCAAGTTGGTAAAATTATCTTAGACGCTGATTTGGGCGATGTGAGACCATAATGGCAACCATCCTCAACCCCGCACAAGTCTACGACCCTCGCTTCCATACCTTTGAGTCTTGGGCGTCTCTGATGTGCGAGCAGTATGCCTCTCAGCAATTGTGTATACCAGACGCAAACACGGATTGGAAAGAGTGGGCGTCTGGATTAAAGGCGATTGATGTGTTTACGAACGAGGGCATCCCCGGCCCCTTTATCTACGACGACTGGCATGAATGGGCTGAAGCCCTTCTTAACGCTGTTAACCCATCGGTGAACTGATATGGCACTGTTTGAAAGACTTACAGCCTCAAGCACACCTCAAGAGATTGCGGATGCCTACGCAGAATTTGCAAGTACGGCTGGTGGTGATAATGCCGCTAACCAAAAGTTAGCTGTTGATTATTTAAACACGTTGGGTGTTGATACACCAGCAATCAATCAAGCCTACAGTTTATACACAACCCCCACAACAGTTGTTAGTGGTTTACCGACAACTACCGATACAACGTCAAATGTCACGACTACTGGTGGTACTGGTGGTACTGGTGGATTGTCCAATTTAACTACAGACACCACCACGAACCTTGGCTCGACTACTGGAGCAACTACAGGTGTGACGGCTGGTGCAACAACTGGTTCAACTACAGGTGCTTTAACTCAAGCTACAACTGGAGTTGCAACTTCTGTTGGTGTTGGCACTACTACTGGTGCTTTGGATTCTGGCAATTTTAGTATGCCGGGTGGTACTAGCGTTGATACAGGCTTGACTGCACCTTTGAATAACACCAGCGCAGGTTTGTCAGCCCTAACAGGAGTTACCACTTCAACTGGCGTTGGTACAAGCACTGGTGCTCTGGATTCTGGCAATTTTAGTATGCCCGGCGGCACAAGTGTTGATACAGGTTTAACTGCACCATTAAATAAAACTGCCGTTACTAACCCATATGACGCAATCACAGCCGCATGGACAAGAGGTGACTACGCCGCTACTAATAATCTTATTGCAAGCGCAGGATTAACAAAAGCAGACATACAGTCTTACTACAACCTTGATGATGCAACCATGAATTGGGTGCTTAGTCAGGGTATCAAGACTGCTGACACACCTGCTGTAGTTACTACCACAGGAACTACAGGATCAACTGGATCTAGCGTATCTACTAGCACTGGTGGAACTGGTACAGACACAACAAGCGGTTTGTCTGTTCTCAATACTTCAGTCAGCACTGGAACTTCTTTAGGAACTGGTACAACTTTAACGACTGCACCTGCCGACAACATAACTAGATCGGGATTAACTGGGGTTTCTGGTCAGATGGTTATTGAAGGCGATGATATTGAGACACAGATTGCTCAATTGCCTCAAGAGTATGCGAGTTGGTCACGTTCCGCTGACGGACGTTTCATGGATTTTGTTCGTAAATCTGATGGGGAGATATTAAAACGAACGGTATATGACCCCGGCATGAGTAATTTAGATCTACTTAAAATAGGTCTGTCTTTTATCCCCGGCGCAGGACAAATTCTTGCGGTTCTTAATGTTGCTGATGCTGTTAGAACTGGCAATATAGCAAATGCTATTATTGGTGTGACGGGAATGATACCCGGCATGGCAAACGTTAATACAGCTCTTCGTGTTGGACAAGCGATAGATTCTGGTAACCTTTTGGGCGGTTTGACAGCCCTAATGAGTAACTCTGACCTGCAAAAGTACTTTGGTGCAAACAATCTCACAATTGGTGGTTACACAGCCAAAGATGCTGTCAGCGCCGCTAACTTGTACCAAGCCGCACAGAACGGTAACTACGCTGGTATTATTGCCAATGCTGGCGCTTTGGTTAACAACCCTGACATTGTGCTTGCTGGTAAAGCTTTGGCGGTTTTACAAGCCGCTGAGTCTGGAAATCCTAATACATTAAGCCAAGCGGTTGCTTTGTTTACCAATAGCGGTAGAACAAACACCACAGTAACCACTGGGACGTCTACAAATGTTTCTGGTTTAGATGTATTAAATACAAGCGCAGGCGGAACAGGAACCACAACCGCTGGGTTGACGGATAGAGCGCAAGAACTTTATGACTACGCTATTTCACAGGGCGTATCTCCTGAGCAGGCAAGTTTGTTTGCTAGTTCTGGTGGTCAAGGTGGTCTAACGCAAACTGTTGCGCCAATTGTTTTGGCTACTGCGGCTTTTTCTCCTGAAATTGCCGCGTTAGTTACTTCTGCTCACGCAGGTTTAGTTTATTTGTTATCGCAGTGGAATCCATCTTCAGGCGCTACTGCTGAAAAACCAGACGCTACAACTTTAAGCGCTACCGTCAGCTTGCTACAAGACGATAGCATGACCAATGCAAAATTAAAAAGCTTGGGCATTACTATGTCCGATGAAGATTTTGCAATCTTAAAAGCTAAAGCGGCAGATCCATCAAGCGTTGAACAGATTGAAACAGTAACAATTACAGCGCCAAGAGAAAAGACTGTTCTTACAAAAGAAGAGATAGAAGAACGCGACAAAAAATTTGCTGATACTTTTTCTAAATACCTTGCTAGTTCTAGTTCTAGTTCAGGTTCTAGCTCAAACGCAAACAATGATCTAGGCTTGGCGGCATTCATTGCTTCTAAAAGGGCTGGCGCTAGTGATTCTGATGCTTTTGCGGCGGCTCAGTTAGCCGCTGGTAAATCTACATCTGGCTCCTCAACTGCTGGATCTACTTCCGCCGCCGCAAGTTCCGCATCTACTGCTGGATCAACCTCTGCCGCGGCTGGATCTACTTCCTCTGCCGCTAGTTCTGCATCTACGTCTGGAGCTACTGCTGGATCTGCTGGTGGCAATAGCGCTGGATATGAGTGGGCTAAGGCAAATACTGGTCTAGATACGTATTACAACAGCATCATTGCTTTCTTAAGTGGTAACCCAACGCCCACCCAAATTGCTGAAGCTAAGGCTAAGTACGGTATTAGTGATGCAGACATTGCCGCCGCAAATGCTAAAGGTGGCTCTGGTGGTGGCAGTTCTGGAACAAGCACCAATGTATCTACAAATATAGGTACAGGAGGAGGTTCCAATGTTAGCTCCAACGTTACCTCTAACGTATCCACCAACGTAAGCTCTAACGTTAGTTCGAATGTTAGTTCTAACATATCTTCCAACGTATCTTCCAACGTATCCTCAAACGTAAGCTCAAATGTTAGCTCCAACGTAAGCTCCAACGTAAGCTCTAACCTATCCTCTAACGTTAGCTCCAATGTAAGCTCCAATGTTTCTTCTAACGTTAGCTCAAGCATTAGTACAAATGTAAGCACTAGCGTAAGCACCAGTGTAAGTACCAGCGTGAGCACAGGTACGGGAACTGAAGTAACCACTAGCACTAGCACTAGCACAGGAACAGGCACAGGAACAGGTACTGAGACAGGTACTGGAACTGGTACAGGAACGGGAACAGGCACAGGTACGGGCACTGGAACAGGGACTGGAACAGGGACTGGAACAGGGACTGGAACAGGGACAGATACGGGCACCGGAACTGGAACTGGAACTGGAACAGGTACAGGTACAGGTACTGAAACAGGCACGGGCACAGGCACTGGTACAGGCACAGGCACTGGTACGGGGACAGGAACAGGAACTGGTACGGGGACAGGAACAGATACTGGCACGGGAACAGGAACTGGTACGGGAACTGGTACTGATACTGGGACAGGAACTGGTACAGGAACTGGAACTGGTTCGGGTACAGGGTCAGGGACAGGCACGGGTTCTGGGACTGGTTCAGGCTCTGGCACGGGATCTGGTACAGGAACTGGTACAGGTACGGGTTCTGGTACTGGAACGGGCACTGGCACTAGCACCAAAATTACCATTAACACCAACGTTCCAAGAACCACATCTACTTTTGTAGCTGGCACACCAGCTCAAGGCGGCAGGGGTAAACCAACCGAGTTCTTGAAGGAACAGCTCCTCAAAACGTACATGACCAAGGAGAGTTTTAAAGACCCCTTGGCGCAATTTAATAAAGCTCGCCAAGAATTGGCTAAGGATGAAATGATGCAACAAGGCGTAGACCCTCGTTTAGCGGCTATCTTGGCGGCTAGATCTATTGGTGAGGATGCACCATCCAGAAACACATACAACTACGGCGAAGAGCCTGATAGCATTGATGACATTCTTGGTCTGAAGACTGAAGGTGATCGGGGCTATGCCCAAGGTGGTTATGTTCAACCACTTATGGCTAAAGGCGGCATGACCTTGCCACTGTTAGCGGCTAAGGGTGGCCTGCCTAACATGCACAAGGGTCGCGAGGACTTCCGAGACGGCAAACACGTAGCTGGTGAGGGTGACGGTCAGTCTGACGACATCCCAGCCATGTTGGCTGATGGTGAGTTTGTTTTCCCTGCGGACGTAGTTTCTGCACTCGGAAATGGCTCAACAAAGGCAGGAACGGATAAACTATACGAAATGATGCATTCAATTCGTGATAGAGCGCGGTCTAAGGGTCGTAAAGACCTTCCCCCACCCGCATTGAAATCACCACTAGATTACCTAAAGAAACGGTAAGGAGCACACCATGGGACTATTTACTGGAGCCGCGCCACCAGACGTAACCAAGACGCAAACAACAGCGTCTACCACGCCTGACTACTACACGAACTATCTGTCTAAGCTCTCTCAGGCTGGGCAGTCCTACATGGGTGCGTTTGATCCCAAAACGGGAGCTTATACGCCACCTAATCAGGCTGATCTGATCACGGCAGGAACTCCTTACGTTGCTGGGTTAACTCAAGCACAAAAAGATGTATTCAAAGGTGCACCAACAACCTTGGCGCGTTATGAAGATCCTTTGAAACAGGCATTGACAGCAGGCAAGTCTGGCATGGATGTTAGTCAAGCTGACATCTCCAAGTTCTACAACCCTTACGAGAATGCTGTGGTTGGTGGCTTGGGTGCTCAGAGCGCTACAAACGTCCAACGTAACCTTATGCCACAGCTTAAGGCTGGCTTTGTTGGTACAGGTGGTTTGGGTAGTTCACGTTATGCAAATGCCTTGGGTCAGACCATGGGTGACGTAAACACCAATCTCTTGCAAGAGCAGAACAAGACACGCATGGCTGGTTACAACACAGCGCTTGATGCGGCTATGAAAGAAGCTCAGCTATCAAACCAAGCGTCTGCCGCGTTGACAGGTTTGGGTCAAGCTGAATCGCAAGCCGCAACCTCTGGTTTAAAAACTGGTGCTGAGTTAGGCGCATTAGAGCAGGCATATACACAGTCTCAGATCAATGCACCGTTAAGCATGTCATCTAACGTAGCTCAGTTGCTCAAAGGGTACACAGTACCAACGGGTCAGACGCAGACGTACAAGGGGCCAGGCGACGTGTACCAGCCTTCACCTCTGTCACAGATTGCCAGTTTGGGCACTCTGTTGGCTAGTGGTTTTAATTCTGACCAAGGTTTTGGTAATAGGTTACTCAGAAGTTTAGGCTTGTCTGGTGATCCATCAAATCCAAGCAACCCCTTTGCGTTTTTTAACGCGCCGGGTTCAGGAAATAATGTTGATCCAAACGCAATTGATCCCATTACGGGAGAACGTCCGTATGGCGGCGATCTAAGCAAGCCGGGGCGCTGGGAAGGTGGCGAGTGGGTCAATGACGAGGATTAAAAATGGCACTTCCAACAAGCTTACTTAAAAAACCTGTCGATCTTTCTGGCACTACGCCAGAAGACGAAGAGTATAAAGCCGACTTTAAAAAGTCTCAAGCTGATCTGAAGGCGGCGCTTGCCGCTCGTGAGAATCAACTGTTTGATCCAGTTCTGTTGGCATTGGCTCAAGGCTTTGCCGCACCCACTAAATCTGGTGGTTTTGGTGAGTCACTAGGAACTGCCGCGGGTCTTGCAAGCCAAGCCGCTATTGGTCAACAAAAGAGCGCCGCTGAAAACGCTCAGATGCGTATGCAACTAGCGCAGATGGGTTTAGAGCAGAATCGCAAAAATAAAGCGCTTGGCATGGTTGGAGACTTGTTTCCTAAACCCGCTGGTGCCCCTGCTGAGGGCGCTCCTGCCGTTGGTGCTCCCGCTACTGAGTCTTCTCAACCACCCGCTCAGCCTACTGGTGGAATGCGCACAATTAGCGGCGCTGATATTTTTAAAATTAGTCAGCTAGACAAGGAATTGGGCGATGCTTTAACCAAGGCTGTTAACGTAGATAGGGATCGTTTCAAGATCTCTATGAACGGTATTGTGTTTGATACAGCAACTGAAAAGTACTTGAATATACCAATACCGGGTCAGACGCAGTCCAAGTTTGATACTCCATACGGTTCATTTAACATGACGCCTAACGAGTACTCTCAGTTTAATGAAGCTCAGTCTAAAGGTCAGGGCGAACAGTGGATCAAGATGTTCCGCAGTGGCAAGATTGATGTTGCTGGCAAGCCTGTTGCTGGTGCTCCTGCTACAGATGCCGCTGGTCGTCCAACAACTTCTGAATCTGACGCCGCCGCCGCCGCTAAGAAAGTAGAAGCCGAAACTACTGCCAGAAATCGTGTTGAACAGACCAAAAACGCCAAAGATTCTGCCACAGCCGCTATGTCTTTGATTCCTTTGTACGACAGGGCTGACAAGCTGTTAAAGACCAAAGGTATTGAGACTGCTTTGGGTGTGCTTGAGAAGCCTGACTTCTTGGCTCAGATTGGTACTGTTGCTGATGAAGGTATTAAAGTTGGCCCTTACGCCATCAACGCACCTAGTATTCGCAAGATTGTTACAAACTTTTCTCAAGATCAAAAAGTGATTAATGCTTTAACAGAGTTAGGTCAAGTTGAAGCAATGTGGCAGTTTACTCAGCGTAAGGGTTTGGGTTCTGGAACGTCTGTGTCTAACTTTGAACAGCAGATGGTCAATGCAATGGGCCCGAACTTCAAAGACCCTAAAGACGCCTATGTTAAGAAGCTACAGTTCATGCGTGAGAAGGCAAGCTTTGAGCAGAAGCTTGGACAAGAACTGTATCGCACTGGTAAGCAATACGAAGACTACGTAAACAGTCCAGACTTTGATCGCCTTTTTGGTGACTACAGAGCTCGTTTAGAGCGCATTGGTGAGGTCAAAGCTCCCAGTGTAGGTGGAGCTGTTAATCCAGCGGCTGGAAGTGATCTGCGTAAAAAATTAGGAATCCCAAATGGCTGAACCACAAAAACCCATGGCGTTTCTTGACACTCTTGACGAGACGCAACGAGTGTTTGCAGACGAGATTATTGAAAAATCTAAGATAAAAGGCATGGATCCTCGCCTTGGCTTAGCTTTGGTTTATCGAGAGAGCAAGTTTGATCCCAACGTTGTAGGTGGAGTTGGTGAGATTGGCTTAGGGCAAATCAGACCATCTACTGGCAAGCTGATGGGTTACTCGGTAAAAGATCTGCAAAACCCATCCAAAAACATTGATGCTACCCTCCAATATTTAAATCAGAACTTGATCAAGTTCAATGATCCTGTGTTGGCTGTGGCTGGGTACAACGCAGGGCCTGACCACCCTTACTTTTCAGATCCCAAAATACCTTTGCCTGAGAGCACAGTCAACTACGTCAGAGACATCAAAGATCTTGGTGGGTTTACTGAGACACCAAAAGAAGACACATCACCCCCTCCACCTCCTCCATCAGAGCCTGCGTCAGAGGATGACCTGCGTAAGCAAAAAGCCGCCATGATTGGTGGACTAGGTGGGTTTGGTGCGGGTGCGGTTCAGACTATGTTTGGTAGTGGGCAAGGGCCTACGACCAACGCCAACACCCCCGGCGGACGCTACGCCGCAAAGACTGGTTACGGCATTGGTGAAGGCTCTACCAAAGAAGTAATAGATCGCTACAAGAGGTTTGCGCCACAGCCTTTGGGTGAGCAGATGCTGGCTGATCCAAAGAAAAGTTCTATGGGGGCTGGCCCTCGCAATTTGCCAGTGGTGCCCGGCACAGTTGCCCCTTTGTCCATCAACAGGCAGGTTCCTACGCCTCCTCCAACGCCTACGCTTCAGAATGTTCGCCAAGGCGCTCAGACTGTTGGCAATGTGATGGGAAAGATCCCCGTAGTGCCGGGAGCGCTTGGCGGAGCCTCCGCAGGCTACCAAGGTCAAGAAGCTTTTGATCGTTACCAAAAGGGTGACATGACTGGCGCTTTTGTTGCTGGTATGGGCGCTCTAGGAGGGCTTGCATCGATGGTTCCTCACCCAGCCACCAGAGCACTCGGTGCGGCGGCTTCTGCGGTCTCTCCTGCGGCTCTAGCGGTGCTTGATAAGATGCGTACAATGAACCAACAACCCAAAGTACCTGCTTCTCCTGAAGAGATAAGAAACGCACAGAACCCAGCGTTTATGTTCCCAAGACCTTGATAGAATTGCCATACAAGTGACTTTTCGAGCAGTTGCCACTTGTTTTAGCCCCCCTATAAGGGGGCTTTTTTTTACTCATCAAGTTCCTGCTCGAAGCGTTTAGCGTCCACTAAGTCGTCAAACTCGTGGCAGTCTTTGCGGTCTCTGGGGTTTTCGTTGAACTGTGTTTTAGCAAAGTCCCTAACAACGTAGTATCGCTGAGCGTCCTCTGCCCACACCTTGATCTGATCAAGAAAGACTGGAAGCTGTGAAGACTTCCAATCCTCGCCAAACAGCTCATTAACGAACTGCTTGGGTGTCATAGGTTCTCTCGATATTCACCAAGAGCGCGAGCTACGTTGGTGTTGAGCGAGTTAACGAACTTGATGCACATATCCCGCTCGGTTTTAACGATAGCAGGCACAGCCGCCATGATAAAGCCGTCAGCCAGCTTCTGAAGGTCTTCCTCAAGGAAGTTGTAGTTATCCTCAAGTTGGATCTTAAAGAAAGCTTGTTTGATATCGTCTGGGTTTAGGTAGGGGTTCATGTGTGTTTGTTTTTAGCTTGCCAGTATTTGAGAAGGTGGTAGAACATCTCCTCCCCGCGTTCGAGGTCTTCTTGAGACCATTCTTTGATGACCACGAGTCCCGGCTCCGTGACCGACACAAAGACATTTGCGCATCTTGCGTAAGGAAGATCTAGCCCCAAGCGATAGGCGGCTAATTGCATAAGGTGTTCGTCATACACGTCTACCTTCTCTGGGTCTGTGAACTCCTTTGTTTTGAAGTCAATCACAATCCCATCTCCGTCTTCGGTGTGTAGGTCTAGCTTCCCACCAAAGCCCAGATCATTGGCAAAGGACTTCTCAGAGATCCACTCAGGCTCACCAAAGTGCTTTTTGACCTCTTCGCCTACGCCCATCTGATATTCCATCATGTCAGCAACCATCACGCCTTCATACCAACTCTCTAAAGCCGTGTGAACCTCTGTACCCCTTTGAGCGGCGGCGCGAGCGTGTTCCCTTGAGTCTTTGATGACTCGTTGGACGTAGAGGTCTTCAGCCTCGTCTGGCGCCCTTGGGAGGGTCATAGCCGCGAGCATCATTTGGTTGAGCTTCCACGCCTCGAGGCCGGGCTTCGCCGCGCACCCAATGATCGTCGTGACTGACGGAACAAGGTTTAGCTTGCGCGCATCCGCTAGTGTGGTGTTACGTGGTTGTCCGTTCTTGGCTTCCACGGTGTATTTTGGTTGCCCCTCTCGGGTGTACCAATGGGAGCTTTCACTGGCTCGTACTGTGATTGTCATTCTCTTCCTCTTCAAATGGTTTTCCTGCAATTGCCCCAAGGTAATTGAAGTAGTTTTGTTGCCTGTCTTTTTTGGATACAAATTTTTTGCCACACTCCACACATTGATGAAAATGGGCATAAAAAAATAAAGGCTCTTTGTCTTTGTATTCCTTCTTGGATTTTTCTTTTGAAAGAATGCTGAACTTATCAATGCATTCATTAAAAGAACAAGTTTTTTGCATAGTTTTTGGATCTATAAAAATTAGATCTTCTTTCAATGGCTTGAGCTTTTCTACTTTGGTTGCCATGTCAGTCTCTAGTAGTTGATCTTTGATCGCCACAGGGTCACTCTCATGCCATGCACCTTTCGGCTGGTGGCTGTTGTGATCCCTGCAAACTCGATGATGTTGTTTCTCTTTGCCATGTTCACAATGTGTCCCCAAGCTCTAGGCTCAGGAGGGGTATGGACATCCAAACTGTTAGCCCTAACTTGCTCTGTGGTGAACTCGTGGTGCATACGTGCGTACTGAACAAACGTCTCGTAGGCAAGCTTCTTCCACTCCTCACCAGCGTTATCAGCCGCCACCTTTGCTAAGGCGTGACCAAGCTGTAAGCCTGTAGGTGGGGGCAGGTGCCCCCCAAACAGGTCAAGTGTTAATTCGTCCCGTTCGTATTTCATGATCAGAAGGGCAAATCGTCTTCCATGTCATCAAAGCCGCTAGAAGGGGCTTTATCGGGCTTTGGAGCGGTTTTTCTGCCTTGGACAGCCTGCCACTCAGGTGAGTCCTCAATCATCGCTTTAAGGCCCTTTCCAAAGGTTTCAAACAACTCAAGATCAGGTTCTGCGATACGGAACACTTGGTTGGGGTTGATCGCTGGGGGTAGACCAGCTTGTTTGATGACCGAAGGAACGGGGGCTACGCCCTTGACGTTGGAGTACATCTTGCCGTTCTTGCCGGGGCGCGGGATCACCGTCAACATGCACCACGCACCGAGGATGCTTTGGATGTCAAAACGACGCATCTCTGTGTCTGTGAATGGCTTGTTGCGCCAGTTCTGTAGGTCAATCCGCAAGTTAGCCTTCTCTGACCAACTCAGTGTGTAGTTTTTGAAGATCGCAAGGGGATCACCACGCTCAGTGACAAGCTCGTTTCCTTCGTCGTCTTTGCCGTGGAGTTCCCAACCAAGCATGATTTTGCGTTGGTGCTTCTCTTGACCTTCGTACTCAGAACGCTGGGTTCCTAAGTCGATGATGCGATAGCAACGTGCAAGGTGAAGACCTGCTGGCACGGGTTTAAAGTCGCCTATTGGCGCTGTGTTTTCTACAAAAAAGCTCATGATTTTTCCTTAAAAATGTCATTAAATTGGCTAGTAAACTGATTGATAAACTGGTTTAGTTTTGGGTCTGTTTTAATTGCTTCCTCAAGTAAATATTTTTCGTATTCCTGCTGTAAGACAGGGTCTTTTTTCCATTCCTCGTACTCTTTGTGTGTTGCCATGGTGATCCTCACTTATCTGATCCAAAAAAGAATGCCATTCCTATTTCGTCAGGGATCCTAGCCCCGCCGCTGTAAATGTGGTTGATGTCCACGTTTTCGTTCATGCCATCAGCGATGCCCATGAAGTAGTGAAGGTTCTCTGTGTGCCAATCAAGCACCATGAGAATGCCGATGCGACCTTTGCTGGTGTCAAACCATAGGACGTCTTGTAAGTTCATTCTTCGTCCTCTGGATATTCTTCTAGGTCTGCGCGATCTTGATCTGTCTCAATCGCTGTGTGCAAGGCTTCGTAGTCACTCTTTATTTTTCTAAGCCTATTTTCTTCTGCCAACTGTTCGGGTGTGATGGCTTTGTGGGCTTTCATTAGTTCGGCTTCATGTTCATCGAACAGGTTGTCCATAGTTTTGTGGGTCATCATGGTCTCCAAATAAAAATGTCAAGTGCTAAGATCACTGCACCGATAAAAAACAGGATCACGTTAGTGCGCATGGTGCGGAATTCTTTGTCGTTCATGTCAAACCTCCCACACAACTAATGCGGTGTACAGGGCAACAAGAAACAAAGCATAGGCAACCCAAGTTGCAATTCGGCGCTGAGAGAACTCAGGCTCGATGTTGAGTAAAGCCATTTGCAGAAGCTCTGCGTCATGGCTCATGTCGTTGCGTTGGGAGGGGGTGTAGCGACACCCAATTTGAAGACCAGACTTGGTCGTGTAGGGAAGTGGTTTATCCATTGATTTCTCCTTAACCGCCGTATCGGCGTACGCGAATCTTAACACGGTGTTAAAAGCAGTCAACACAATCCCGACTAAATTGTGTGGTTTCTTTTAATTTAAAGTTAATATATACTTGCACAAAGGAAAACAAAAATGAAATTACGTGAGTATTTTGAGACGGAACCACTGGGCGCCAGAGGAGAGATGGCGGCGCATCTTGGCATCAGTTTGACATGGATGTCACTGTTGATCCACGAGCGCAGAACTGCTTCTGCCGCGTTAGCTGTTAAGATTGAAAAAGCAACACAAGGACTGGTCACAAGAAAAGACTTGCGCCCAGATTTATTCTTCGTGTAAGATGGTTTGAAATGAAGGCTAGGAACGGATTGATCCCCGTTCTGAAAAGGGTTCCCACTTTCCCCTGCCTGAGTTTCTTTGTATTCAAGTGGGCTGTTAAGTGGGAAAAAATGCACTACTATCAATTCAACATTGGCGACTACGCCAGTCACACGCGCCACCTCGATTTATACGAGGATTTGGCTTATCGTCGCCTGCTCGACATGTACTACCTTCACGAACGCCCGTTGAACGCCGATTCAGCGTCCGTTGCCAAGCAAATTGGTATGCGGGAGAAGGTTCAGGTTGTCCAAGAGGTGCTTAATGAGTTCTTTCAGCTTGGCGAAGAGGGCTGGGTCAATGACCGTGCGGACAAGGAAATTAAGCATTTTCACTCCAAAATTGAGCAAGCATCACGCGCTGGTAAGGCATCCGCTGAGCGGAGGAGTAACGCCCGTTCAACGGACGTTCAACCAACCAATAAACAAGAACCAATAACCAATAACCAAGAAACAGATAAAGTAGCTAAAGCTACTCCTGACATCGGCAAGCCGAAGTCAGTGCCCCCTGCACCAATTCAGGAAATAGTTGAGATGTACAACAACATCCTTCCTGAACTGCCACAGACCATCGTTGTCAACGATTCTCGTAAAAGAGCTATAGCCGCCAGATGGCGTGAGGTTGTCACTGCTGACAAACTTGACAGACAAGGTGGCTTGGACTTTTTCAAGTGGTACTTTGAGATGGTCAAGACCTCAAAGTTCCTGACAGGCAAATCTAAAGATTGGAAGGCTGATATGGACTTCCTGTTCAACCCAAGCAAGTTTCCTCGAATCATTGAAGGCACATACCACAAGGATCAAAAATGAGTTACGCATCAGCCAAACAGCGCTACGCTGAAAAAACAACAGATACATTTGATGGCCCTGAAAGCCATGACTGCTTTGCCAACGGTTGCCCTATGGCTGGTGGTATCTCCACTGGCGGCAAATGGGTCTGTGCCTATCACCATCAGGCTACCTCGGACACATGGCCTCGAGTGACAGAAGCTCTGCGTGATGCTGAGAGCATCCGTGTTGCGATCACCGAAGTTATGAAGATTGACATGATCTCTTGGGGCGCCAACACAGGGGGTTACCCACCAAAGTGGCAAGAGTTTGCCGCCCTGTTTGACAATGAGCCAGAGCTTCAGCCGACTCAACACGAGAAGATCCGCAAAACAAAGTACGAGTACCGCCTGCGCAATGAGCTGGCTATTCGTGCAGGCTTAGCAAAGAGGAAGGTATGACAAAGCATGAAGCCCAAAAAATCCTCGACCAAATCCGCGAGGGGTATGGTCATGCCTACACCGAGGCTTGCGCCATCGAATGTCTGTATCTCACAGGAGACCTTGGAACACATGAAGCAATGCGAAGCTCGGGAATGGATAAGCAGGTACGAGAAGAAGGCTATCGAGAAAGGCTCCGCTGGCGCGCAATTATGGTGGCAAGGAGTAAAGAATGACATCGCAAAACGAAGAGGCAAACCAGCCTGTGACGATCTTGTCCAAAGAATGCAAAATGAACGCAACTTGCGTAGAGTTGGACTTCCCCCCAGCAGAGCTGTTTCCCAACAGAGCTAAGGGTGTTCATTGGGGAAGATTACATAAACTGCGCGCAGACTATCGAGAAGCCAGCGCGTGGTTAGCAAAACATCAACTGAAGGGTTGGAAACATGCTGGCAAAGAGTTGATGCTTACGTTGACGTTTGAAATGCCAGACAAACGTAAGCGTGATGCAGATAACTGCCTAGCCGCGGCTAAGGGCGCCTTAGACGGATTGGCTGACGCGATGAATGTGAACGATCAGCTTTTCCAACCAATCTTGATTTACCGCGTAACGGGACAAAAGCCCGGCAAAATTTTGATTAAAATCGAGGAGCAAACATGAGCGAAAAACTTATTGACCCTAACGACGCAGTGGACTTTATGATTGCCCACTCCGCCAAGTATGCCGAGGCCGAGGCCAACAAGGTGTTTATGGAAGAGCTGAGAAAGACAATCAAGGCTGAGGAAATGAAGAACGCTGAGATCTATGGCAATGGCGAATACAAGACCGCCGCCATGCAAGAGCGCGAAGCTTACGCCTCCCCACGCTACAAAGAGCACCTAGAAGCGCTTAAACAGGCCGTACAGGAGCGCGAACGCCTCAGATGGCTCCTGATAGCCTGTCAGGAAAGAATCGCTGTATGGCGCTCTATGGAGGCTTCTAACCGCCACGTCGAGAAAGCCACCCTGTGAACAACTCCCTCACCGCCAAGGAAAAAGCCTATGTTGGGCTGGTCAAGGAGCTCCCCTGCTCGGTGTGTGACCAAGAGGGGCCAAGCGACGCTCACCACATCAAACAGCACAGGCAGTACACCGTGGTCGCCTTGTGCAAGTCCTGCCATCAGGGGAGCAAGATGGGTTGGCATGGCGAGCGCAGAGCGTGGGCTATAGCTAAGATGGATGAGCTGGACGCCCTTAACGTCACTATCAAAAGGTTGATGGAGTGAGGGTCACCTGCGTCCTAACTTCATGCGGTAGGTTCGACTTGCTGGATAAGACTTTGCGCTCGTTTTTCAGGTTCAATACGTATCCGATTGAGAAGTTCATCATCATTGACGACTCAGGCTACGGAAATGCACACGCCATGATCAGCCGTACGCTTGACCAGCTCAAGCTTTACGAGTCGCCTGAGTTCCTAATCCTTGCCAACGAAAAAAACATAGGTCAGGTCAAGTCAATCAATGTGGCGTATTCCCACGTCACGACCAAGTACATCTTTCACATGGAAGACGACTGGGAGTTCTACGCCAGTGGGTTTATCGAAGAGTCTTTGCATGTCCTGCAAAGCTTTCCATGGATCATTACCGTATGGCTAAGAGCGCACAACGACACCAACGGTCACCCAGTAGAGACGGTTCACGAGCTACCGTTCCCATTGATGACTTTGGGCTTCGCTGGTAGGTGGCACGGCTTTACGTGGAACCCAAGTCTGCGCAGGCTTAAGAACTACAAGCTAATCGATGGGGAGGCCGCCTCGAGTACGTACTACATGCGCAAGGGATTCAGGGCGGCTATTACTACGAAGATAGATGGGTACGTCAGGCACACAGGGTGGGACTCATCCACAGCTCATATTGCAGGCACAAACAAGGGTTAGGGTTTGTCCTAACAAAAATATTTGTAAAAAGATTCCTAAACCGCTTCACTTACCGTAAAGCAGGTCGCGCTGATATACGAGTGACACCATCAAAATAAACAGGGGGCAAAAGCCCCTTTTTTATTCTTTTTTTTGACATAAAACTAGCCTACGATTTCATGGCAACAATAGGTTGCGCTAACGGGGTAAATCATGAAATTTGAAATAGAATTTGGTTGGATAGGAAATGAGAAGGTTACGATCGAGTCATGGGATTTCGAAAAAATTACCGAGATACATAATTTCATCCAATTCATGGAAGAAAACGGCTGGGCGGTTGACTATGAAGCAGTTGAGCCTGATGATGAAGATGATACGGAAGAAGAAGAAGTGATACCTACGGGTTTGATTTCAGACAATACTCTGTAACTTATAAGCTACAAAAGGGGCTTACTTTGCTAAGAGGTAAAGCCCCACATTACTGAATGCATACCCGATATATACCATTGCCATATACGGGTTCCCTTTGAACAGTTGTTCCCCCGCAATGTAGGCGTAGATAAGCCCAGTGATGATGATTAAAGGCCCACTCATCAGAACTCACTCACGTCGTAGACTTGGCCCCTGAACTCAATCAACCCCTCTCCAAATTTATGGCACAGCTCTGGCCACAACAATCGACCATTGAAAAAGTTTAATACAGCAAAACCGCTTCGATGATTGCTTGGATTCAGTTCAGCATAGGTAAATTGAGGGCCGTCAATTTCAGCCAATGTTCCAGTATCAACGCCAAAACGGTTTCCTCGTAGATCACTGAACGGCGTCACTTTCAATGCGTGTAAATGCCCACAGACCGTACTGACACCCGCATTTACGGTTGAGTTGTGCGTACTATGAATTCCGCCCTTATAACGATGTTTGACAATGACGTCATCGGTAGGCCAGACCGCCCAACAGAAGTCCCAATTTGGGATATGGTCTGTCAGCTTGAATCCTTGAACATCTTTAAATTGTGGGGCGTGTTGGGCAAGCCTGTTGCCAAATCTAATATCGTGGTTGCCCCATGTAAACAGGAGCTTTACATTATGTCGGACAGACTTTGCAATCTCCTCTATTTCGTCAAGCGCACCCTGACAAGCTTTTAGTTCTTGAATGACGGAAGTCTGAGGTTGGTCAGTTACGTCATAGCGACTTATGGATGCCCCGTCGAAGCAGTCTCCATTTGCGATGATCGCGTGGGGCTTTAGCTCTTGTATCAAGTACAAAAGCCCTTTAAACGCTGTGGAGCGTTGGCCGGGTATGAAGTGCGCGTCACTGAAAACAATGACACATGAGTCCAACATCCCAAGTTTTATTTGTTTTAAAGGAGAAAAAGATTTTGGTCGGCTGGCATCATATTTGGCACTGCGTGTGTCTATGCCGCCTAATTTAACGTTATGCATTTCTTCCATGCTACGCCTGCGGTAATTCACTGCTCTTTCGGTGATGCCTAAAATCTTTGATAATTTTGTAACAGATTGATGCCTGTCCCACAGTTCTATAAACTGCTCATCTGTACAAGAATTCAGGTTATTGCTTGATACCATGAAAATCCTTTGATGAGAGCAGTCGCTCCAACAAGTTAATAATTCGGTGCTCTTCTTTCTCCAAATCATCTTCACTAGATTTGGGATCTTGGGCTACCGTCATAAGATCGTGCAAAAAAACATGAAGTAACTCGTGCAGGGCTGTCTTGTGAAGGCTCTCGGGGGTAATCTTCTCCGCACCGAAGTCACCCAAACGGTATATTGCCAACCTAGCCCCATCATTAAATTCAACCGAAGCCATTGCTTGTTTGGCTGGCTTTAATCCTTTTTCAATTCTCCAGTCGCCAAGATTCAACACTTGTTGCCACTTTTTGACACTTTGTGCAAACAATTCAGCGTGTTCTGGCGTAGGAATGTTAGGCATTACAAGACCTTATACAAACTTTATTACACTTTTATTTAATAAATAAATTATCGGTTATTAGGGTTTGTCCTAATAAAAATATTTTCAAAAGACTTCACAAGCGCTTTAACTTCGTGTTAAGATGCAATCACTGCAATCCGCAGTGTTACTTGAAAGACAAACATCATGACTACAGCAACATTGATCCAAACAGAAGCTCTGATCTCCACAATCACTTCTGACATCGACGCACTCTACGTGCTCGACCAACAAGCCAAAGCATTGGCTGACCAAGTTAAAGCAATGAAAGAAGCTATTGCCAACAAATACGGCGAAGGCGAGCACAAGGGCGAACTGCATAGCGTTACCGTTCAGTTGGTTCAAGTATCTGGCACCGTTGACTACAAAAAGCTTTGCGTCTCCTACGGTATCGGCGACGAAGTCTTGGCTACCTTCCGCAAGGCAAGCCGTGCTGACATTCGTGTAACACCAGCCAAGTAAATCAATAGGGGGCTTTTGCCCCCATCAGGAAACATAATGAACAAAATTGAATTTGGCGATTGTCGCGAAACAATGCGCAAATGGAAAGAGCAGGGCATCAAGGCACAAACCTGTGTGACAAGTCCCCCGTACTACGGTTTGCGCGACTACGGGACTGGTAAATGGGTTGGTGGCGATGAAAAGTGCTCTCACAAACGAGACTCCAAATATTCTGATAAAACCATTACTGGTCATGCAAACACAGATTTGACTGTTGGTGATGCAATTTACAAGTCCGTATGTCCTAAGTGTGGCGCTATTCGTGAAGACAAACAGCTAGGGCTTGAGGAGACTCCAGAGGAATACATAAAAACAATGGTAGAGGTATTCCGTTGTGTCTGGAATGTTCTTGAGAATGATGGAACGCTGTGGGTAAACATAGGTGACAGCTACTCTGGAAGCGGTAAAGGGCCTGCTGGAAACCTTGGTGCAACTGATGATGAAAGGAACATGACGCATACCAATTCAAGTTCTTTTGTGCCATTAAGTTGCAAGCCTAAAGATCTGATCGGCATCCCGTGGATGTTGGCGTTTGCCCTTCGCGCTGATGGCTGGTATCTGCGTCAAGACATTATTTGGCACAAGCCAAACCCTATGCCAGAGTCGGTGCAAGACAGATGCACTAAAGCGCATGAATATATTTTTTTGTTAAGTAAATCAAACAAATATTATTTTGACTATGAAGCCATAAGAGAAGAAGGCGTAATTCCTGCTGGAACATTGGCTGCTAAAGGTAGCGCAGAACGACAAAACCAAAAAGGCGTAAATGCTAGACCGCCATCATACAAAGAATATGATGGACAAAGAAACAAAAGAAGTGTTTGGACTGTAAACACAAAGCCATATGCAGGCGCACACTTTGCTGTTTATCCTGAAGAATTGATTGAGCCATGCATATTGGCTGGTGCTCCAGTTGGTGGGATTGTTCTTGATCCTTTTATGGGCAGTGGAACAACTGCACAAGTGGCTCAAAAACTTGGTAGGCAATATATCGGCTGTGAGTTAAACCAAGAATACAAGTCATTGCAAAACAAACGGCTTGCTCAGCAATCTTTAATTTTTGAAGATTAGGGAAAGTCCCTATGCATAATCCGCTTTAATTTCATGTTAAGATGCATCCACGCCAATAAGGCGGTTACTTGAAGGAAATCAAAATGACATATTCATCAGCATGTGGAACCATAGTCCGCACATCACGCAGAAACCGTGGTGTTGGCTCAAACCCTAACGGTCGCAAAGAATGGATCGTGATCCGTAGGGACACTTATGTGGGCGCATTAAAAATGTGGAGACCTACCCTGCCACTGACCATCAAGCAAGCTTGCGAAGCCTTTCACCACTTTAGTCGTTGGGATGAAACAGAAGTAAAGATGTTGACCGTAAAAGAGTGGGAAGACATGCAAGCCAAAATGGTGACAATATGAAACTTGAACTTGAAACAACTGTTACCACCGAGTGTGGTCATCGCGTAACAGTCTGTCAGTGGGACGAGGGAGGGGTTTGGCTCCACCTGCAACTGCGTGGGTGTACAGCCCACACCACCCTGACTCGTACAGAAGCAGAGCAAATGCTTGCAGGCTTGCAGGCTATCTTGGCTAAAGAGGTGGCTTGATGTACGACAGCGTCACATGGGGTCGTGTAGTCCCTGCAAACTACGTATGGAACTTCCTGTCAGAAGATCAACTGTTAGACAACATGCAACGCATCTGGGACAACCCAGCCAATTGCGCGATGTCTCACCTCAAGGCAGGGATATCCCAGCTTGAAACTCGTGGCATTCTGACAAGCGAAGAGGCGGCTTCCTGCCTTAAAGAAACATTGAGATTAAGAGCCAAAGCAAAGCGGGAGGAGTTAGCATGAGCGAGACCAACATGAGCCCGTACGTCAAAGGTTTTAACGCAGGGGTTGACTGCGTTTTGACCGAAATCGAGCGACTTGAGAAAACAGGCTCTCTGAGCCTCGATCAGCTACTCAAGCACCTTGACCCTCAACGAGATCAGAAAACGGCTCAAACGCCCGATAAAGGGGCTCCATGAGGCTTTCTGTGATCAAGAGCGTACGAGTTACGCTTCGCGGAATACCTGACGGTATAACTTTAGAAGATCTATCTGAGCTTTTGGATAGATCAAAATACAACGTAAGGAAGGCGTTAAAGAACATGCCTGACGTATACATAGATCGATGGGAAGTAGCACCAAGAGGGCAATACAAAGCTATTTGGTGCATCGTTACCCCACCAGAAGATTGTCCAAGACCACAAGGAGCTAGTCATGATAATTAAACGAGCAATAGCTGTAGAGAGCCTTACAAAGGTTTGCGAGGAAAGCCTAAACCTAATCAAGCAATTGATTGATGCTGACAACGAGGTGTATGGCAAGGGGTTTGAGGATGGCGTAGCGGCGCAAGTTAAAGTGCAACAGACTTTAAAACCATTGGTTGGGTTGACGGATGAGGAGATTCAGAAGGCTTTAGGCGTAACTGCTGAGAGCTCCAACTGGAACATGGTCATGGTGCTCGAATGGGCAAAGAAAATTGAAATTGCAATACTGGAGAAAAACAATGGATGATGATATTCAAGACTACGTGCGCCTTTGGAAAGGGTTGACAGAAGACGAAGCAATTGAGCTTTTGCCTATTGGTGATTGGGAAATTGAATCTACCTTAGTGTTTGCTCGAGCAATTGAAGCCAAACTCAAAGAAAAGAACACATGACCAAGCGAGTGGCAATACTGTGCCCATCTTACGACGGTAAGGTGGTATGTGACTTCAGTATCAGCATGGCTGTACTCTTCCAAAGAGCGGCTGTAGAGCGTCCTGACCTGCATATGAACCTTTACTTTTGGATGGGTGAAGCACTTCTACAAAAAGCCCGAAGCAACCTGTTTTGTGACGCCTACGACAACGGGTTTGACGAGATTGTGTTCATTGACGCTGACCAAGGGTTCACCGCTGATGCGTTCTTTGACCTGATTGACCATGTCGTAGACGTTGTGGGTATACCTGTACCCATGAAGGTAGAGGACGAGAGGTACAACATTCGTCCAGAAGATCCCGCCAAACACAAGTGGGATCCACAAACCAAGCTACTCGAGGTGGAATGTATTGGGACTGGGTTTATCAAGCTCTCACGCAAGGCGATGAAAATCTTGTGGGACAAGGGAACCCCTTACTTCGACGGAAAAGATAGAAGACTGATCTGCGACATTCAGATCATCAACGGTGGAATGATCTCTGAGGACGTGCAGATCTGTAAGAAGCTCACAGATGAGGGGTTGAAGATCTACGTGGACATACGCCACACCTGCACTCATTTTGGAGTAAAAAAGTATTCAGGCGATTATCAAATGAAGTATGCCAAAACAGTCCTTGATGGGATACTGGGGAAGAGCGAATGACGGAGCAAGCAACAATTGAAGAGCTGATAATCAAAGTGCAGGAACTTGAGTCAAAGCTAAAACACGCCCAAACAAAAGCCGCAAACCTTGAGAAACAAAACAAAGAATTCAAGCTAACCATCAAGGACATGGATAGAAGGATCATGAGAGGTTTGAAGGACTGATTGCACACAAAGCAAAAGATCCGTTAAACTTTGCGTTAAAGGAGTTCAGTGATGGCAAAGAAACCAAAAGATCTTTCCAGCGACACAGTCGCCGATGTGACAGGTAAGCCGCAAACAAAAGAGAAGCCAACCATGGGTAGACCCTCCATCTACTCAGATGCATTAGCTATCAAGATCTGTACAAGGCTAGGATTAGGTGAGAGTCTACGCAAGATATGCTTAGACGATGACATGCCAAGCATGGCGTCCGTAATGACGTGGTTGACCACCAAGGCTGACTTTCTTGAGCAATACACCCGCGCACGTGAGATTCAAGCTGAGACGCAGTTCGATGAAATGATCGACATTGTTGACCAGCCACCAGAGCTGAGCCACGTGACTGACAAAAACGGTGAGCTGGTTGAGGTTAAGTTTGACTCCTCATACGTGCAGTGGATGAAGCTTCGCATTGACACTCGCAAGTGGACAGCGGCGCGCATGGCGCCTAAGAAGTACAACGAGCGGGTAATGCCCTCTGAGGAGCTGGACGACCGCAACATCATTGACGTAGACGTCAAGGCGAAGATGGATGTAGCGATCAAGCGCTTAGAGCTTATTCGGATTGCTGAATGAGCGCTCTGATAGAACCAGAGATTCTGGAGATCTTGTCTGACAAGGACAACCTGCGCAGGAGCGGCCCCTTTCACGGCTCAGCCTACGCCAAGCGCACGGAATGGCTCTCAGGGGCGTTCAATCATCAGAAGCTACCCCAAGGTACATGGTGGTCTATCTGGCTCATGCTGGCTGGTCGTGGTGCAGGCAAGACCCGAACAGCGGCTGAACAGATCTGGTGGTGGGCGTGGGAGAACCCGAACACCCGCTGGCTGGTCTCCGCCCCTACGTCTATGGACGTCAGGGGTACGTGCTTTGAGGGCGAGTCAGGACTCATGGCTGTGATCCCGCCAATCCTGATCAGGGACTACAACAAAGCCCTGCACGAGATCGTCCTGATCAACGGTAGCCTGATCAAAGGGATCAGCGCCAGCGAGCCTGATCGTTTCCGTGGTGGTCAGTATCACGGTGCATGGCTCGATGAGCTTGCCGCTTGGGATTACCTCGACGAAGCTTGGTACAACATTCAGTTCGCCGTCCGACTCAAGAAGGCTGATGGCAGAACGCAGATCCTTGCCACAACTACCCCACGTCCAAAAGACCTGATCGTAGAGCTTGTAGGGCGTGAAGGAGACGACGTAGCCCTGACGACGGCATCTACCTACGTGAACCTAGCTAACCTTGCTCCAAGCTTCCAAAAGCAGATCCTCAGCTATGAGGGAACCAAGATCGGCAGGCAGGAGATCCACGCTGAGCTGATCGACCCAGAAGAGTCAGGCATCGTCAAGCGGGAGATGTTTAAGCTGTGGGCGCCAAACAAGGCGTTCCCCAAGTTCGAGTACATCCTGCAAAGCTACGATTGCGCCAGCTCAGAGAAGACTGTCAACGATCCGACAGCGGCCATCACGTTCGGTGTGTTCAAGCCCCTTGATGGCCCCATGTCCGCCATGGTGATCGACTGCTGGCAGGACAGGCTTCAGTATCCAGACCTTCGCCCCAAGGTGATTGAGGAGTACGACGTGGTGTACGGTGAGGGCAAGGACAAGAAGCGCGTAGACCTGATCCTCGTGGAAGATAAGTCCGCTGGCATAGCACTGATCCAAGACTTACAGCGTGCGCACATGCCAGTACGGGCGTACAACCCCGGCAGGGCTGACAAGATCCAGCGCCTTAACATTGTCTCCAACATCATCGCCGCTGGGCGTGTATGGATCCCTGAGAGCAGTGTCAGGAAGGGCTACGTCAAGGACTGGGCTGAGGGCTTTGTGTCTCAGATATGTAGCTTCCCTGACTCGACGCACGACGACTTCGTGGACGCCTGCACCCAAGGGCTACGGTTCCTACGCGACTCAGGTTGGCTGGACATCGACGGAGCACCAAGGGACGACTACGACATGGACGACTACATTGACAGTGGCATGGCTAAGAAGCTCGAGAACCCGTACGCCGCATGAGAGTCGCATACGTCACCCCCTACTTCAAGGAAGAGCCGCAAGTGCTGGAGCGGTGCATCAAGAGCGTGGAGGCTCAGACCATCAAGGGCGATCACTTCCTTATCAGCGACGGTCACCCACAGGACTGGGTTGCCAATAGGGTGGCTAGGCACATCCCACTTGGCAAGTCCCACGGCGACTATGGCAACACCCCTCGAGGGATCGGCGCCCAGCTTGCGGTCAGTGAGGGATACGACGCCATTGGGTTTTTAGATGCTGACAACTGGATTGACCCTAACCACACCAAGGAGTGCCTGACCACAGCCATTGGTAACTACGGCTCACCAGTCAACTGTGACTACGTGGTGGCTAGACGCAGATTTGTTCGCCCTGACATGACCGTCCTTAACATGCCAGACGATAGCTCACTGATTGACACAAGCTGTTTCTTTTTCCTGCGTGGCGCCTTTCCCATGCTCCCAACGTGGAACCTGATGCCCAAGGAGTTCTCCAACATAGGAGACAGGATCTTTGGCAAGCGCATACGTGAGGCAGGACTGAACAGCGCCACCAACAAGGCTGTGACCGTGAACTACCTGAACCTGTGGGCAAGCTCTTACCACGCTATGCATGAGACGCCTCCGCCTGAAGCTAAGCCTAACGTAGACGGCGGTAGCGGGTACAGGTGGCTGGCTGAGATGGACAGCAGGAACAAGGAGTTGGTTCACAGGCTGGTCGGATCAGATCTATGATGGACGAACGCCAACACCCAAGGTATCATTGGGACAACAGCAACTCAGCGGGATAAGCCATGGCTGACATAAACACACCAGCGTTCTACCCACGAGTTGGGAACATCAGGTCTAAGAACTTTAGGTCAGCTCAGCCACCAGCCTTCGTTGAAGATCCCAGAGCGATGGATCTGCCACAGTACGGCGACGTTGATTTAAGCGTTCCCACCCAAGCTAACCTTGAGATGGGTAGACGCATGGCTCAGCGTGATGCTGACCTCAAGCGCCAGCAAAGTGCTGACACATCCCCGCTTGAGAAGCTTGCTGGCGCGTTGCAGACGGTACGGCTTATGGGTTCAGCCCTAACGCAAGCCATCAACTCATTGCCTACCCGCATAGCCAAAGGCGACGAGGCGGCTGACAAGTTCATGCAAAAGCGCATGTACAAGCCTACACAACCCTTGGCTTATGAGTACGCAGGTGACGTAGGTAACTTTCTTGATCGCCTTGAGACTGAGTACAAAATCCCACCAGTGCTACCCGAGGCGATGGCGTTGCAATACCTGACAGGCCCAGCCACCTCCCAAGCTATGGGAACAGCAGGCAGGGGTGCGCAGGCTCTTGAGAGACGCCTAGACCCCATGGTGACCAAAGCCCTTGAGGGTGGCGGTCTACAGCGTGACCTGCTGTTAGGCATAGGTCAGGGTACACAGGCAAACGTAGTCAAGCCAAAGGGCGGCGTGAACATCTCTAGCAACCCAGACACCATGATGATGGAATTGGCTAACAAAGAGCCTATGAAAGCCTCTGAGGCGCTGGGCAAGATCGAGGGTCGACCACTGAAGATCACGCAGTCTGACCGCACTAAGGTTGGTGGTGGGTACTTGGGTGGCCCCGGCTTCTCAGGACTCCAACTGACCGAACCTGAGTACCGTGCGGCTGAGGCGGCATGGGGCGTACAAAACGCAGGCACAGCTAAGACCATCCTTGGTGGCGGTAAGAAGGGTGACAACCCTGTCTACGCCGCAATGATCGGTACGCCTACCCAGCACCAATCAAACCAGATGGTGTTTGACAAGCTGTTAGGTGACTTCAAGAAAGCCGCCAAGCGTGGTGAGTTGACGCCTGAACTGCGCGACTTGATCAATACGCGATTAGCCGCGTCCGTTGACAAAAAGGGTAATCCTGTGTTTCCCGCTGATGTTGACATCTTAGACAAAAACTTTAGGAACATTGCTGACACGTTCAGTCGTCGCTCCATAGCTGGTCACTTGATGGGTGGCGTACAGGTTGGTGGTAAGAAGGGTCAGATCATTGACTATGACAAGATTATCCGCAGTACGACAGACCCAGCGTTGCTAGACCTGCCCACTGGAGCATTAGGCAACCGCCTGTTCACCCTGAGCGGCGGGATTGTTGATCGCCCTGATCTGCACCCAGCCTTTCCCGCGATCTTGCAAGGTGAGGACTTGGGTCTGACGTTTACCCCTGTGGAGCGCAACCTTGTCATGAAGGACTTTGTTGATAAGACCATGCGCGAGAAGAAACGGATGCCGGGCTACATGGACTACACCCGAGGTAACCCACCCACTCAGTTGATCACCGAAGACATCCTGACCGAGTTGCAGAAGCTTGGACTTAAGAAGGGTGGAGCTGTCAAGCAACCAGCCGCCTACATCGATGGCAATGAGTTCGTGGAAGCCGCTCAGAAGTACGGCATCAAGGACAGCATGAGCAACCTGAACATGATCGTAAACCTTGTCAACAAGGGCTTGTCAGTAGATGATGCGGCACGTCAAGTTTCTGACAGTGGTATGCACAAAGCCAAAGGCGGTGAAGTATCTGGCGACGATTTAATCCTTGAAGAGAGACCACTATGAGCCTTGTCAAATTAGGTGGGTTAGGCGCTAAAGCCACCAAGAAGACAGCCCCCTTCTACTCCGCTGTAGATGAAGCGCTGGCTAATCTAAAGCGACCCAAAGGTACAGGGATTGAGTTCTTGACCGAGGTGCTAAAACAGCCCGGCGTTAAGAAAGCTGAAATCGCCGACCGTAAGCTTGAGCAGGCATTCAAAGCCAAGGGCAAGATGACCAAGGAAGAGGCTCAGCAAGTATTAGCGGATAACCCTCCTCCCAAGGTTCAAGAGCGTATTTTGGAAGACATTGATGGCGATGAGCGTAGAAGGCTTCTTGATGACAAGATGGAGATTTATGGGTACGACAACTATCGTGAAGTGCCTATTCGACAGATGCGTGAATGGAATGCAGAGATTGATGCTGAAGCCGCAAAGTATGCCGACGACGATTACAGAACTCGGGGAGGTAGCAACTACCGTGAGATGCTACTGAAATTGCCACAGTCTTATACCGAAAAAGACTTTCATCGTTTGTTGATGCTAGAGGCAGAACAACGACGTGGTGACTTGACCCCTGAGCAAATTAAAGAGATGGCAGATTTGCAGGCAAAGAAGCAGACAGCCGCATCCAACTACTCATCTGGTCATTGGGATGATCCCAATGTGTTAGCTCACATGCGTGTGCAGGATAGGTTGATTGCTCAGCCCCCACAGAAGGGCTTCTACGTTGTCAACAAGACGTCTGGCAGGCAATCAGATATGTTTGACACGCCTGAGCAGTTGCAGGCGTATGTTGAGACTTTGCCTGAAAGCATTCGCAATAACGTGACTATGGCTCAGGGTGAACGCAAGGTTCCGCCAAGAAAGGTCTTGCAAATCGAAGAGATTCAATCTGACTGGCATCAAGCTGGGCGCAAGAAGGGATACAAGCCAGATGACTACATAGAGCAAAGCAATGCGTTAGAAAAAGAATTTAATGACCTAGTTGTTAAACGCACTGATCTTCAAAAGCAAGCCATAAGTGCAAAATACTATGGCACTGGCGAAGAAGTACAAGCCTTAACCGATGAAGCAAACAGCATCACCCCCAGACTCATGCAGTTGCAAGAGCAAAGAGACAAGATGATGGATGTCATCAATTACGGTGTACCCGACGCGCCGTTTAAAAAGAACTGGCACGAGCTGGCAATGAAACGTCTACTCAACTACGCCGCTGAAAAGGGCTATGACGGCATAGCGATCACGCCCGGCGCCGAGCACTTCAAACGCTACGGTAGTGAACGCATTGATTGGAAGAAGGGTGATGACGGTTGGATCGTTGGAGCCAAGGAGCAGACTGGCGGACGCCATGAAGGTCGAGACCTTGAAGAGATTGCCCGTGACCGCGGCATCCTGCTTGAGCGAAGCGGTGACCAAGTTAAGTCTAAGGAAGACCTGCATCGAATTGTCAACACAGTACTGAACCGTGAAAACAACCCAGATCAAGTCAACAAGCTAACTAACCGCATTTGGGATCGTATGCAGACTGAGGCAGAAGGTACGTCCCTACCCCGCAAGGAAGGCATGGAAGGCTTCTACGACAAGATGCTGACTGACTACCTGAACAGCTATGGTAGAGACTACGGCGCTCAGGTTCAAATGCGTCAAGTTGCGGCAACGCCTGAAGCCATGGAAAAGAAGTTTAACCTTAATCCCGACAAGTTGCCTGACATGAACGCAGAACAGGCTAGTGATTACAACAAGATCCTACAAGGGTTTGGCAACACACAACTGTCTGACGTGCACTACTTTCCCATTACGCAACCGATGCGTGAGTCCATCAAGCAGAAGGGCTTACCCCTGTACCAACAGGTTGGCATCCCTACTGCTGGCGCTGGTGCGGCAACCCAGATGCTTGAGCCTGAAGAGGAAGCAGGTTTAGCCGGCGGCGGATCTGTTGCTAAGCTGGCGGCATTGGCTAAGCTCAAGAAGATGAGAGAAGAGATGACGCCCAGAGCGGAAGCTGTTAAAAGCTTGATTGCTAAGGATGAGAACAGCTACCTGCGTGATGTCACTCCTAACTCATTGACCAACGAATCTATTGAGCAAGAGATAGCGCGCATGAAAGCTCGTGCAGAAGCATCTAAACCTGAAGTTAAAGAAGCAAAAGGCGGTAGGGTTAGAATGACCAAGAACCGCGATACTATGTTCATGGAACTGAGCAACAAGAAGCTCAAAAGGAAATAAGCTATGGCGACACAAT
>Ga0209354_10000141_pt1 | contig 34997 bp, 45 predicted proteins | sample LauGreSpBDMM15DD_2_FD_187562 | JGI IMG/M metagenome (GOLD analysis project Ga0209354, IMG submission 187562) | Freshwater lake microbial communities from Lake Michigan, USA - Sp13.BD.MM15.DD (SPAdes) (version 2) | ecosystem: Environmental > Aquatic > Freshwater > Lake | place: Lake Michigan...
GGGTTCGTCAGGGTATAGGGGCCGTAGGTTTGCTCGTCGCCGTTTGGATAGTAACGGGAAGAGAAGGTCGCAGTCACTTCGCCTTGGTTGCGTTCGTCTGGGATCATCTCGTTAATATACAAGATGTTATCGCCTTGTCCAATCTGCACTGGCCCTGTCTCGGCGTACACGCTTTCTGTTCCGTGGTTCATCCCGATCTCGTGATCGTAGATATAACCGTCGTCCGTCACCATCAATGGGTTGGCGAACACGCCACGGTCAATACCAGCAGAACGGCCCAATGATCCAATTGACCAGTTGTTCTGGACGTAGTTCCAAATCACATAGCGATTGTTCTCTTGGCTTGAGGCCGATGGATAGAAGAACCATACTTCGTCGAACTGTGAGTTGTTGACGGCGTAAGCTTTGCTGATCTGCGCTTGGTTGATGTCCGAGAATACATAGTCTGACACTTCGCACGGCACAGCCTTGACGTAGCCGTCGTACATATAAAAGCCACGTGAACCCATCCAGACCGCGAAGTTATCCTGAACGGCAATAGCGTTCGGCCCAGCAAGACCACAAGCGCGACCCGCAAACTCAGATGTATAAACAAATGGCTGGCCGACATAAGATACGATGTGCGCGTCAATGTCTGTAAGAACGAGAACTTGACCACGAACGCGTTTGGCTGTGATAATTTTACCACCCGTCTGCAACTCAAGACTGCCAGCAAGGTTCGTGGATGATGCCGTCCAGATCGTGTTATTCTCAAGATCGGACCACGCAATCTTACGTGGATTGCCGGACGCACCAAGAGCAAACATCGAACGTTCGTTCGTTACCAGAACGCCGGTGTTAGATGTCGGCGCGTTTGTTACGACAACAGCGGGTGTCGGCGTTGCGGTGTCCAACTGCCACTCATAAATCTTACCATCAAAGTTCGAACAGCCGACAAGATATTCGCCCCATGTGTCCAGTGTCCATGTGGTCGCCGGAGTGACAACGCCAACGTCAGGACGAGGCGTACCGTAGTATCCGGCGCTGTAAAGACCAACGCCATAGCCTCCGCCAACAGACGCATTTGGATTGCCCGGCGTAAACCCAGCAGGAGTAATGTCCACAATCACAGACGATTGCGTGATAGCGTACAGCTTTGAGTGCGTCCCGACGGAGATATAGCGAGTGCTGTTGTTCGAGCGCCACGCAATCATGCCACGGGCTTTGCCGCTAAGAGCGGTGGTGGTTCGTTCTTGCCAGCCACCGACGGGACGCATCATCCCTTCAACCCAGCGCACAAGGTTCACGTCATACCACCGGCCAGAACTATCAAGTTCTGTTCCGTTGCGGTAAACACCCGGCGGGATACTGATTGGAATAAGCGCCATTTAATTACCTGTGCGTAAGACTAAAGTTCTTATATCACTTATTTGGGATTTTTACAGCCTCTTCCCATGCTTCTACTGTTCGGCGGTGACGCAATGCGCAGTCCCCATATTTGGCAATAATCTCAACTTCCCAGATAGCCCGCTCTGGATCAATAAGCGTAGCAGGCGGCGTGGGGAGCAGTGGACAATTACTTGCTAAGTTCGCTGGCGGCTGCGGCATTGGCGCGATTGACGCTGCCTTCGAGCAGCCCGATAAGACGAGGGTCAGGAGCGCAATTAGCAGGGACAGCAGGCAAAGTCTTATATATCTCGCGGATTGTTTGCTTTTCTCCGGCGACCACCACATCGGCTTTATCCCGTTCGGCTTGGTAAAGCGTAGAAACCTCATCTATTTGTCCTTGCATTTGCTGGCGTTGCTTCTCGGCTTTTTCCAGAACCGCAGAATACGCGGCATCGCACTGCCAGTCTTTGACCTTCCATCCGGCGGTGAGGCCAATAGCAAGAGCGCCTGCCGCCACATAACCCATGAATGGATTAATCCGCACCATTTATTTTTCCCCATTCCCTCACCGCAAATATAGTAGCACAAGACGTGATTGTCGCCGCCAAATCCATAAGCGATATGGGCTGGCTGTTTAGTATGGGCAACATTACCGCGTTGACAATCACACCGCAAGCAATACCGATACAGGTAACTGGTCGCCACCAAACACGGACACGTTCAAGCAGGGCAGCTTCTAGTTCTTTAATCGTCATTTGGGGTCTGGATATTTTGACGCTGGGAGTTGGAAATGCGGGCCATCCTTAAACTTTTTCCAATCTCCGCCCCATTCGATCTGGACGCCCAACTCATTCGCAGCCTGTTTAACTGCCGCCGCCAACTTTGAATAGAGCGGCCAGTGGAACATCTCTTCCGTTTCAATCTTGCCGTCCTTATCTAGATCAACAAGCGGGATAAGATCGACCGCAAAGCCATGAATGTGGCGTGATCGCATCGTCTTCGATGCTCCAATCGCCACCAGTTGGCGCTGCCGATCTATTGTCCGAAGCCCTTCGTTCACCCGAAAATCAATAGGGCTAATCTGAATTGCCCGGTGAACAACTTTATCCAAATCAGGGTGTACCCCGTGAAGGTTGGCCAGAGATTTTTCGCCTAGTTTAAAAGCCATTACCGATCTGCCTTATTGTCCAACTTGTCTTCAATCCGGCGGAGGTGAAGCATTACTTCATCGAACTTCTTATCAATGCCGTTGAACTTCTCGTCACCAAACTCAAGTTTCGTTTCGAGAATTGCGAGACGATTGCTCAACTGTGTCCACACGCCAATGATGGCGAATATGCCAGCGACAACAGTGAGAAGCGTATCAATGCCGAATGACATATCCATCGTGCGTTTCCTTTAGCCCCAAGGAAGAGGTGGATTTACAACTGGTGGGTTCTTGGCGTTCTCAATCTGAGTTGCAAGGTTTGCTTCAACTGCGGCAACAGCTTCTTCGCCCATTGCAGATTGAACCCATCCGATTACCTGCGCTTCGGTCAGGCTGGCGAATGGTGTAAAGGTCGCTTCTGGATCAAGCGTCAGGGCTTGCGAGCCGTAGCTATAACCGGAGAACTCGCCGTCCTGTGCGGCAACCGACCAATGCACGGTGAATACAATGTCAGCGTTACCTTCATACTCGGGATAGCAGTCAAGCTGCGATACTTTCCAAGTGGTTTCCATTTTAGTTTCCTTCTAATTCGGCCACGCGGGCGCGGAGTGATTGTAGTTCCTTGACCAGCATCGGGACCAGCTTAGAGTAGTCCACGCCCATAGTAGCGTCAGGGTCTTCTGGTTGATGCACTGCCTCTGGCGCAACTTCAAGCAATTCTTGGGCCACGAAGCCGTAGCGTTGTTCGCTGTTGTCCGCGTTCCACTTGAAGCTGCGGACTTGGATTGCGTCGATAAGATTGGCCGCATCTGGCGCGTCAACGATGTCATGCTTTAGGCGGGCATCTGAGGTGACGTTGTACGAAGTAAGCGAACCGCTTGTTGAGATTGACCCTACGCCCCCGTTCGGGTTGAAGAAAGACAGATGGCCCCATGAGGCCGTGGTGTTTACCCGTGTTTCTTGATAGGGGTTCCCACTGCTGAAGCCTACCGCAAACCCGACCCCTCCGGCATTCGGGAATGTCGTCGTCCCCACCAGCAAGTTACCGCTGCTGTCGATGCGCATACGTTCGGAGTAGTTCGTGTACCAGACGTGCGGGCCGCTGTTGGCGGAATAGTTAATGGACCCTGCACCGCCGAAGGAACCGTAGCTACCATTGCCGACCCAAATTTGGCCCTTGGTGTTTGTGCCATCGGTGAACGAGAAGCCAGTAAAGCCCGTGGCGTCGGTATTTGTGATTGTCTCTTGGATAGACCCACCCGCCGCAGCCCCACTAAGATGCAACTTGGAAGTCGGCGAACTCGTACCAATCCCGACGTTGCCGCTGGTGTCGATGCGCATACGTTCTGCGGAGTTAGTTAGAAAACGAATTGGAACAGCAGTGGCGGTTGATAACTGAACGCCGTTAACATTGACGCTTGCTGCATAATCGAACCAACCAGAATTGTTTTGCAGGTAGCCTATTTCTATACCAGTCCCATTGCGTAGAATAACATTACCATTTACATCTAAACGGGCTGCGGGCGCGCCATATCCTATACCGATATTCGTGCCGTCGTCGTACACCACAGACGTGCTGACTGTATTGCTATCGGCGGCTTTCGCCAGATAGTTGGCAGTCATCGTACCGTCGATTTTGGCGTTAAGCTGCGTCTGGATGGCGGATGTCACGCCATCAAGATAGCTGAGTTCGGCTGGACTGATCGTCGCGCCATTGGCGGATACGTTGCCAGCTACAGTCAGGACTTTACCAGAGCCGACGTTAACGCCAACGCTCGTGCCAGTGCCGTCTGCTTTGAACAGCGCGTCAATAGTGTCAAGGTCCGTATTGAGTTTCGTCCCCCAAGTATCGGCGGATGCGCCGACTTCAGGTTTCGTTAATCCAAGGTTTGTTGTGGTTGTATCAGCCATTTAAGTCCTCACGCAGCTTGCTGCCATATTTCTGCTGTATCAGAAATTGGCGTCCATGTCTCGTTAGTTATTGATTGCGGTGTCCAAGTTTCTGCAATTACTTCAATCGGTGTCCAACTTTCCGAAGTATCGGCTACCGTATCCCACGTTTCCGGCGTGATTGGCTCCGGCTCCCACTTCTTTGTGGCGTTAATCGTGACGCTAGATTGGGCATTACAAGTAGCAGCATCCGTCACTCGGCGGTTTACGGTAACGCTTGTCGTTGCGACTGCGTTCGTCGTGATCTTGACAAGGAACACACCTTGCAGAGATACAGTTACGCTTGCCGTGGCGTTTGAAACGCAAGAAGCAAGCCGAACACGAGTTGCTGCCACAGATACACTGGCCGATGCGGTGGAAGTCACAGCGGCGTTCTGGACACGGTCAACCGTGACAGACGCGCTTGATGTGGCGTTGGCCGTGACTGCCGCAAGGTTAATCTTCTGCGCGGTGACAGTCGTCGAGGACGAGGCTATGTCGGAGACAGCGGCCAGCAGGATACGTTGCGCGGAGACGACAGCACTAGACGCAGCATTTACGGTGATAGACGCCTCTTTAGGGTCTATCCCGTAATTACCGCGTCCGAATAGACCGCTGCCGTAGCCAGCCATCTACTTAGTCCAGATTGATGTCGAAGTCGCCCGCAGGAATACGGAGAACGTCACCGCTTGCAATCGTCTTGCTCGTGGTCAACGGACCATAGGAAAGCATATTGCCGCCCGTGGAAGCGTCAAAGACCGCAGCGTAGGTTACTGTTCCCCATGATGCACTCGCAGTCGGAAACTCAACAGCCGCCGTATTGGACGCTTGGTTGGCCGTGACGGTAAACGCAATCGTTTGCCGAGCGTAAGAGCCGCCAGAGACTTCCGTCCCTGTGTTAGCCTCACCCGGATCGGACGTGTACAACCCGACATACAGAGTAGCAGGCGCGGTGTACGGCACTGCGCCAAACACATGGCCGAGAACCTTGTTTTCAAGATAATTAGAAAAACTCATCCGAAAGTCCTTATCCGTGCTTTAAGTTTAGACGAACCAATACGAGCGCGCTCGTCGGCGATGCGCATATCTTCTACCAGCTTTTCATACAGAGAAGTCCAGATGGCTGTGCGTTCATCTTCCTTTAAGTACGGCGCGGACTGAGCCAGCGTGCCGTATAGGTAGATGTCTGGGCTTTCAGTCAAAAGCCAATTGGTCGGCGCTGCGTCAGACAATGCAGGCAACTTGGCGTAATAGAGGAGTTCCGCGTCGTAAGACCCGTCGGGTTGTGGCAGAACTTCGAACTGCTGGCCAATGGTTGTGAAGAACATCGGTTGGCCTGCGGAACTGTAGCTTTGGCTGTCTTCAAGAAGCTGCTCCGGCGTAACGTAAACCAGCGGAGTAATAGGATTTGTGTTCAACTGGAACCGGATTGTTTCTTTCCAGTCAGCAGGAACAGCAAAGTACGGCGTATCCATAGTTGCGGTCGCCCGCGATACCATCTTACGGTGACGGATTTGGCGGGACATCTGCGCTTCAGCAAGCGAGATGAAGTTTGGAATAGCAGTCGTCAGATCAGACCGGTTTAGCCAATCGGCGACTGTGGTCCTCAACTCTGAATACGTCGTAATCGCCATTAGACAGTCCCCGGCCTTGTGCGGAAGTAACGATTATCTGGATCGTTCAACCACTTCTTCATCGCCTCTTGGTCTTGTGTGATACCTTGGCGTTCTAGTTCGTAATACACTGAAATAGGGATGCTGCCAACCTTTGTCCATTCACCCCAGCGTTCCGGCGCGTCTAAGTATTCGCGCTTGTTCTGCTCAATGATTGCCGAAACGTCTTGCTCTTTCGAGATGATCGCTTCGTCCTTTTCGGCATCGTAATCGTAAAATGTTTTGACGCCTGTGAAAGCGTCGTCATTGATAAGGCGTTTAGTCATTCAACGTGGCTCCATGTCCTACCAGTCCTAACGCCACGAATGCAGTTTGCGCTCAGACTTAATTCTCTTGCGATGCTTGCGGCATTTTTACTGCTTTGTCTTATATACCTAACAAGGCTATCATTCAACTTCGCCTTTCCATTGTCAATCCCCTTTGGCGCAATAGTACGTTTGCGTCCTTTAGCTATCATGTCGGCAATGTTTTCTTTAAATGTGCCAATCGATAGGTGGTCGGGATTTACACAAGATGGATTGTCACACGAGTGCATGACAACGCAACCCTCTGGTATTTGTCCTTTGTGCATTTCGTATGAAAGGCGATGCGCCGATAGGGTGGGGCTTCCTTTCCCCCCACTTTGAATTGACCCATATCCGTTTCTACTAGTGTTTCCGGTCCATATCCAACATGTTGCCGTTCTATCAACTTTTCTAAAAAATCTAGTCGATAAAGATGCGTGCGATCTTCCGTTGTCTTCTACCGTACCCACACGTTTGTGCCGAAGGTAGTGCCTATTGCACATCCCTTTTGCTACAACTTGATCTTCGCAATTTTCGACAAAACAATTTTGCATAAAAACCTCCGGTAAGAAGTTTAGTTCTATACCGGAGGCCTTTATTAGTCAAGTCTTAATTAGCTCGTGGTAAGGTCAGCGACGATACCGTGCGCAGCTTGGCTGTTTACCTTCAGGCCATACTCGACGAGGAGCAAAGCCTTCTCGGCGTCGCCGGTTTTCGCCAAGTCCATTTTCTGGATTGGACGAAGAACGGCCAACGATGCGTAATCAGGATCGACTACGAACGCATCACGGTCACGCTGGAAGCGGTTAGGAACGATGTTGACCGTACCGAAGTCAGACACATAAACGTCGGCTGCGCCGATGATCTGCGCCTGCTGGCCAGCAGGAACGTCACGGAACTTCGTGGCGATACCGGCGAATGCAGAAGCGGCGGTCTTGTTGAAAGGACCAACCATCAACATCTTTGGCGTGCCACCCGAAGTCCAGACCTGCTGGATTACGTTCTTCAGAAGTGCTTCTGTGAACGCACGCTGCGTACCATCGGTACGAGCAGCAGTTGGGGTCGAGCCAACAGTTGGGTTAGCACCGCCTGAACCGAACGAGGTGTTCGAGGTCAACCATGCAGGCAGACCAGCAGTACGACGTGCAGTGGTGGTGTTACCAGCAACCGATGCTTGGTTGGCAAGAAGAGCGGCTTCCATGTCGCGCTTCAGTTCCGAACCCAGCTTGGCAAGCTGATAGGTCATTTCGTTACGACGACCAGCCTTATCGACTGCTTCAAGCGTACCGGAGATTACGACGTTCTTCGTGCTGATCTGCGTGTAGTTACCAACGCGAGCGGTTGGGCTAACAGCAGTGAACGAAGAAATGTCGTCACCTTCGAGTGCGGCGTTAGAAGCCGAAGCAGCAGCCAAAGCGTCGGTCTGCCATTCGAAGTAGGTGTTCTTGACGCTCTCGCGGCCGATGTTCGAAATGAACGGAGTTTCTTCTGGCGAGATGTTATAGATAACGTTCGACAAGTCTTCACGAATACCGATAGCTGAGTACCGGGTAAAAGTATTTGCTACAATAGCCATTAGTTCACATCCTTATTAAATGAGTTTATCCAAGAGAGCCGCCGCATCTGCGACACGGCCCGTACGCGCAAGGCGCTGGGACGCTTTCGTTACGTCGGAGGAACGCGTATTGACTTGAGTACCTGAAGAACCGGGGCGAACGATCCGGGCAACCTTTCTTGGCTGTGCCTTCACTTTTTCCACTTTCTTCGAACCCTTATCAAACATCATAGCTTTGCGAAGGATTGACACGTGACTGGCTTGGACAAGTGCGCTTAGGTCGCGTTCACTAAACCCGTTGTTCAAAGCCCATTCACGAAGTTCCTTAGCTTCGCTTTGCATTGTGCCTTCGTCTTTCCATTCAGGAATTACGTCGGTGAGTTTGGCGCGCTCTGACTGCACAATGTCAGCCAATGCCCGCTGCTGCTCTTTGCTCATCTCTTCTGCAATCCGCTGCTGTTCAGTATTAATTGCCTGAAGTTTAGCGGCTCGTTCCTGACGAGACTTATTCCAATGCCGTTCCAACCGCGCCGCCTCAATGGGGTCTTCGTTATAAAGATTGTCCCAATCAGGCTCAGCTTCGGACTGTACCTCAAGTTGCGCTTTAAGCGCCGGTAGCAGTTCCGCGTATTGAGCGCGTTCCATACGGATCGCTTCGGCTTCGCTGTGGAACGACTTGCGTTCTTCAGCTAATGCCTGAGTTTTCCGTGTGTAATCCGAATAACGAGAATAACCTTTCCGAAGTTCGTCAAGGGTGACTTCCGTTTCTTCACCGTCAAGTTTAACCTTGATGGTTAGATCGTCAGGAAGTTCCTGTTCGATAACCTCTTCTGTGTCGTTCTCTTCATCTCGGTCGAACTGTTCGTCTTCATCTTCTTCCGAGTAATTCTCGGCTTCAGTTTCTTCCGCGTCGTCCTGAGCCTCTTCAGACTCTTGCGCCTCGTCCTGATCTTGGTTGTCCTCATCCGGGCCAAGCAGTTGGTCGATGGCTAGTGTTGCTTCGTGGAGGCCGATCCCTGCACTGGGGTTGCCGACTTGTTCCGTCATATAGCACCTTCTCTATTAAATGTTAACTCCTTGATTTGGCAACTAGGCCATCGTCAAGAATTGCCTGTAGGCGGGCTTTCAAACGCTCAAGTCCTTTGAGCGTGTGAAACATGTCAGAGCGTCCGCTGTAGTCAGTATGTGCCGACATACGCCACTCTTCAAAAATATCTTTTTCCACTTGAGCAAATGCCTCCTTGAGAATGTCATCCTCAAGAAGGCGCTTTGCGTGGTTAGCTTTTGTTATAGGGTCCATTAGATCAACGGCTCGTATCTAGGGTTAGTCGCCATAATCGACTGTGCTTGGGGGGCAGCAGGGGCCGGGACCGCAGAATTAAGAAGGCCATACCCCGGCTGGAAGAACATAGCTTCCGGACCAAAACCGTACCGCTCGTAATCCGCGATGTTCGGGTTGGCGCGCATATCTTGGCCTGTGCCTAAACCTAAGCCCGTGCCTGTGCCAAATGGAGATACATACGGCGTTGTTGGACCGGTATCGCCACCGCCCGCCAAAAGGTTTTTCAGAAGATCGGCTCCGATACCGCCAATGGACAAGAGTTGAGGTAGGGTTAGCCCAGTGCCGAGAACGCCGCCCTTCTCAGCGGGAGGCGCTGTGCCTGCCGTTTGCGCTGGCGTAAGTGCGCCACCTGTTATCGCGGGCAACGCGGTTTCAACGCCGACTATTGGTGCGGGAGGCAGTACTGGCTTTGGGGCGGCCTCGACAACGATGTCGCCCGTAGCTTGGTCAATCCCGTCAACAACGTTCGAAGCGCCGCCACCCGTAGTTGCTAAAAGACCACCGGCAACAGGTGCGGCGGCTAGTACTTCTGCCGGGATAACCGGTGTCTCCGCGCCTGTCACCACAATTTCTTCTGGCTGTGTTGGTGCGGGCTGCTCCACTGGAACGGAAGGCGGTGCGCTAATAAGCGATGGAACTGCGGAAGCCACCGCGCTACCAACTGTTGAACCAACTGTTGAGCCAAGAAGACTTGGCGCTGCGTTTACGATGATGTCGCCCACAGCGCCACCGACGCCCGCAGGAATTGACGCGCTTGCAAGGCTGCCAAAGTTTAAACCCTGTAGCGCATTTGGAATTAAATCTGCGTTGATACCGCTCATTGGGGCCGAGCCTCCGGAAGCAGCTTGCCCAAACACTTGGCCGCCAAGAGCGGAACCCCCCGCAGCCAATCCGGCGCGGAGCAATGTGTTTTCTAAACTGCGTCCTTGAGCGACGCTTGACGCCGCAGAACCCAAAGCCGCGCCAAGAACAGGGCCGATGCCGGGAATAAAGCTTGCGGCAACCGGCAACGCAATATCGGCAATTTGGCCGAGAACATTGGCATCTGCTTTTTCGTTGGCGATTGTCTTGTAATTATCTGTACCAACTGGAACAGTTTGAATGTCCCAGCCAGCTTTTTTTCCTTGAGTGTCAGTTAAATCTTGGCCGATGGCTACTGCTTGACGTGCAGCTTCAGGGCCAATTCCTTCAAATATAACCTGTCCATTTTTATCTACAATGCGAACAGGCTGGCTTTGCTCAACAAGCATAAGGTTGCCAAATGCCCGAGATGTTGGATTACCCTTATTGGATAAGGCTGCTTCTATAAGACTGTATTCTCCGGGGACCAATACATTTGCGCCGTCCGGCATATCCATGCGTGGCATTACATCATCCCTTCTGGTGGCATTTCGGGTTGCATCGGCATTTGCGCTTGCTGAACTGCTTGCGCCATCTGTGCGTTCTGCGCGGCCTGTTGAGCCTGCACCGCCGCACGATCCATCTCACCTTGCTGGCGTAGGAACTCGCGGTCACGCTGCATCAACGCTTCGATGTTAGCCGTGTTGACCTGCGCGCCGTACTTGGCTTCAATCTCGGCTGCCTTAATCATCATATCGGCGTCGAGTTTGTCGCGCTCACGGTCGTCCTTGCGCAGCATTTCTTCGCGTTGCAACTCAAGTTCGGCTGCCTTCTTCTGGATGTCAGCGCGGATTGCTTCCATCTGAACCTGCGACAACATCTCTTCTGGTGTTGGCTGCGGTGGTGCAGGTGGCGGTGGTGGCGGCATCATGGCTGGGTCTTTGAAGAATACAGTTGGGTCTTTGTATCCAGCCAGCGCCATCATCTGAGCCAGCGTATTGTAGTAGCCCTGCATGTCAACCAGAGGCGCACCCATCTGCATAAGCATCTCTTGCTTGGCAGCGACTTGGCCTAAGAACGCCATCTTCTCTTCGTTGCTACCAGTACCGATAGCGACGTTGACGACGACATCCATGCTCGTGTCCCATACACGCGGGTCAATTGGCACAAACGTATTGCGCAGACGCACCATGCGTGGAGCATCTTGGTTCTTGGCGATAAGCTGCATCGACTTGCGGAACAAGCCCTTCATGCCTGTCTCAGCAAAGATACGGCAGATCAGTTCGATATGTTGCGCCGCAGCAGTAATCGTGGCTGCGACCGCAGCGCGTGTCGAGGACTGAAGTGCGTTTGCATCAAGGCCGGACGCGGCTTTGGAAATACCTGTGCGGTTCTCGCGCAATTCATCCATGTACTGCAACATCGGAAATGCTTGCGACCCGACGAACGGCATTGTGAACGGCTGCACCATACCCGGTGCGCGCATACGGATAATGCCGCCAACTTCGGTGTTCATCACGTCTTCGAGATTGACTTGGCCTTCGACAACACCCGTGCGTGGATGGATTGATTGAGCCAAACTATCCAGCGTGTTGCGGAGGATATTCGATTTGATAAGCTGAATGTCCATCGTCACGTCGGCAATCGACATACCGAAGAATGTGTGCGGCTCTGGATCAGGGCAGAAGTCTACAAACGGAATAAAGTCGCAAGGTTCCCAATGCAGTATCTTGTTGGCCGTGCCAGCAACGCAGACGCGGCAAAGTTCCGCGATCCCGTCGCCGTCCATGTCAACATACACATAGCCCTCAATGTAGAGGACTTTGCGGGATGTCGTATCTGTGCGTCCGGTGATTTGAACAAACGCTTGCGGGTTACGGTCAAAGGTTTCTTCGTTACCACCAAAATCATCCAGCGTTTCAAAGCCAAGGTCTTGAACCTCATCGAAATCATAGCCCATCTTCACAAGATCGGATACGGTAACGTAACGACGGTGGGCTACGAATTCGGCGGTTTCAATAGAACGCGCACGGCGGTCGATCAAAAACTCTTCGGGCGGTACGGACTGAACGCACAGACGGCCCTTCTCGACTGTACGGACAACGGTGCAGTCGTAGGTCGCGGGCTGAGTTTGGCCCATCATGCCCATTGGCGTTTCGACCATCGTCTCGCCGTAGGTAATCTCTACGTCCTTAACTTCGATATTGACATCGGCCTGAAGGACGGAGAACGTAGCTTCGTCCAAACCCGTAAAGTAATGGGTCGTAACATCTTTTTCGGTATTCCACCAAACTTTCATGATACCGTTCTTGCGGATCAGGGCGTCCTTGAATGTGGAATAACATTCGCTGAATAGGTTGTTATCGCGTGTCAGGCAGTAGTTGACGTAATCCGTTGCTTGCTGCGCGCTCTCAATATCTTCCGGGCCATTCGGCGCGAACTCGACGACGTTGTTCGCCGCAAAAAATACTTTCATGATCGACGGCATCATGGCCTGTACAGTATCGCGCACGTCCATAGACATTGCCTGCGACCGGCCTTCCTCTTCGTTGCCGAAAGGTTCGCCCTTATAGTACTGGCCCGCAAGCGCACGCTCCGGCGAAATCACATCGTCGATGTAATCCTGCGCGTCGTCAATCTCGGCGGTGATAATGTTCTGAAGTTCTTCTTCAGATACAGGCTCTTCTACCTGCTCGTCTTCCATCTCTGGTTCTTCAATGGAAACTTCTGTACCGTCAGGAAGTTCCATAGAAGTTTCATCGGACATATCTTCGCTGTCGTCGTTTTCCGAGTTGGCGTTGGGAACCCCGGTGTCCTGATACATACCTTGGTTCTTAGCCATGTCGGCCTTACTCGGCTTACGGTTATTGCGATATGCCATATTTTAGCCTTACTTCTTTTTGGACTTGCCAGCTTCGGACAGAGCGATAGCAATAGCCTGTTTGCGTGATTTAGCCAAGGGAGCCTTTGCCGGGCCTTTGGGATTTACACCAGCGTGCAAAGTGCCTCGCTTAAATTCGCCCATAACCTTAGCCATTTTCTTGTCGGCTTTAGCCGGTTTCTTCATATCATTTACCTTTCGGCGTATACGCGCCACGTTCACTCAGATACACGATGGCCTTGTAAAGAATAGTCGTATTCTCTCTCGCGTGTCCTAGCATCATATTGCACATCGAACAGAGTATGCCGCGAACCTCACCCGTCTCGTGGTTATGGTCAACAACAACTGGTCGTTGCCCCTTATACGCTAATGTATCCGATATTTCTACCTCACAAATAGGGCAAGTAGAATTTTGGCTGGCGATGATAGTATGGTATTCATCAAGGCTCATACCGTATCGCTGTTTGAGATTACTGGCGCGGTGATAATTTGGGCGGGAGGCTCTGAGGCGGCGCTGCGCTTCGCGTAGACATACCTTACAGGCCGGGCGGTAGGGATAGAAGTGGTCGATTGGCTTTTCTTCGCCGCATTTCGAACAGGTCTTTGTTTCCACAAGTACGCTCCCTTTAAGTACCTATAGCTTATAATTTATAGAAAAGCAAAAAAGAGGGGTGGCGGCGTTCTAAACGAATGGAGTAAAGTCGTTTCGTCGCTATTACCGGCATTGCCGCGCACACCCCTAGTCACCCGTTATGCCCGACAGGAGAGGGAGAGGAAAACCTGCCGGGCAAGACAAATATATCACATCATTTATTTATGTCAAACTACGCCTTTAATATTGCGCCGTAAGGCCCCTGACTTATTGGCCATCGAATATCCGTGCATGATTGTTGATATATCGGTGGCAAGACACAGGCATAAGGCGTCTGCTTTATCTGGCGATGGAAGTCCGCGCTTCTTCATGCTCTCCTTACTCTCCACCTGCATCTTACCCGACGAGGTAAAGGTGTAGCGCGGCGACGCCAACTCGGCGAATAACTGTTCGTCCTTCGGTATCTTCACGTCACGGTTCGCCAGCCACCCTTTGCATTTAAACCACAACTCGGCGCGTAGGTTGGCGTAAGTCCCTTTCATCGCGGGACTTTCAGCCACGTTGATCCCTCGCGCTGGCAGACCAAGTTCGCGCAGACGGTCAAGCACACCTGCCCCCAACCCGATGCTATCGACCAATATCTCAACGGGTTGCTCCGATGGCGTTAGCGCCTCAAACTCAGCTACGACTGCGCCGGTTAGCTGCATCAAGTCCAGACCTTTCCAAGTCTGTATCTCTTCGACAACCGGGCCGCGCCGCTTGGCTAACGCGGAAGCATCCGATCCCATACGCGCAACGTCTAAGCCCCATACGCTTTTGGTATTCTTGGCGATCTTAATCTCGCGGTTCATAGCCCCATCAATCAACTCGACAGGAATAACCGTATCTTCTTCACGCGGCGGGAAATTACCAAGGACGCGGACGTGATAGGCCGGGCTATCTTCGCCGTACCGCAACTGCATCTCTCGAACAAACGCATCGGACACGCGTGGGCTGTCGAGGCAGCTAACGTGGAATGTTTTCCATTCGCCCTTAAGCCGGTTGTGCGTATCGTAAAACAATCCGGTGTTTCGCGTCGGGTTTCCAAGAAGAAGCGTCGTCGCGTTGTGGCCCGACATAGAACCGGACGCAGCTTCGTACACACTCTCTGGAATACCGGACGCTTCGTCGGCGACGAGCAAAACGTTGTCGGCGTGAATACCCTGCAATGCTTCGGGCGTTTCTGCCCGGCTCGTTCTGGCGGAGATGAACGCTTCGCTGGACGCGGCCTTCAATTCAATACGGTCGGCCTTGACTTCGATCAAAACCTTCAGCACTTCGGGTAGTTCATTAACCCATCGCTTCAGTTCCGCGAACATCGCATCGAACAACTGTGCGGATGTTGGCGCTGTCACAACTACCTTCACCGGATACCGCGTTAGGAAGTAATGGAGCATGGCCCAGCTTGCGGCTGTAGACTTACCGACACCGTGGCCTGAGCGAACGGAGATACGGCGCTCACCAGAACTAATCGCCTTGAGAAACTCAATCTGCCACGGGTCTGGTTTGGTTCTTAGGATATCGCGCACGAACCCGACGGGATCATCGCGGTATTTCTTCAAAAACTCCAAAAAGAAGTTTGGTTCAGATTTCGTCATTCTTATCTCCCCTGATTACACGTGCGATTGTTTGGTGACTGACCGTGATACCATGACGCTTTGCTACGATAATAGCAATATCGCGGTAGCTATGGCCTTTAACGCGTGCGGCTTTCATTGTAATCAATGCGTCCTGCGCGTTAGGGTCTGGATGCAGCTTGGCCTTGCGGCCTGTGCCTGACTTCTTAAATCCAAACGGCACTTTGCCGCCAACGTATCCGCCCTGTGAACGCTTGGCTCTCTTACCGGCGGTAACACGTTCTCTGATACGGCGGCGCTCTTCCCCGGAAAAGACGGCCATGATCTCTAGCATGAAGCGTCCGTTCGGGTTGGCCTTGTCCATTACATTGCCGTAGCCGTTGATGATTAGGTTAATGTTGGCGCTCTCCCAGTCGGCGATGACATTGAGCGCGTCTCGCGCATCGCGGAACATACGGTCTAGCTTCGATACGATGACGGTATCGCCCGGCCGGAGGAACGCCAGCTTGCAGCCTTCTTCTCGGCGCAGCAGTGGGACACCGCCGGAAACGCCCCGCTCTTCGTAAATATGGTCTAGTTCCATATTGTGTGTGAGCGCGATGCCTTGGATTTGGCGTGCTTGATCGTCGAGCGATGTGTTCTCAATCTGGTCTTCAGTTGAGACGCGTGTGTATCCATAAACTGCCAACGTATTTCTCCCGTTTTTTGTTGTGCAGCACTGTTACACTCTATTGTTACAACTTGGCAAGCAAAAAAGTACAGAATTTTTTTGGCTGGGGGATCAAAAACAAAGGAGTACGGGGGGTGGGGGCCACACTTCGGTGTCTGATTAGGTATACGCACGCGCCCCCCGCACAAGGCAGGGGCGGGGGGGGTATATTTTAAATGCCTACCACCCCCCTATACGTAAAAAGGCACGTATTTCTGCGGGTTACAGAGTGTAACAGTGTATTAGTGCTGGACCAAATGGTGTCGGAGGCGCACAAAAAGCGAAGCGCGGCGATGCCTCTTTCCCTTGTTAAAGCGGCACATCGTGCCTGCCATATTATATTACGAAGGCAACGTAATCACATTGCGATGTGATTTGATTGTTGACAATTGTTTTCAATTGAGTTGATTGACCAACCGGAACGTTGTTCCTATTCAATGTCCATCAACAGCGAAAGGGAGATTAACAATGGCTTTTGATTTATCACAATATATACCGTTTAACGTATTCGCGATGATATGGGTTGTTTGCATGTTGGCTGGGATCGCGTTCATTAACCACAACAATAACGAAGGGAACTAAACCATGTTTGAAATTAAAGTGATTGATCCATCTGTCGATGATGATGAGAAAGACATTGATCCTGAATTGGATTTGCTACGGGTAGCCGCCCGCGCCATCGAAAAGCACGAACGGCTCAAAGCTGAATTGAAACAGCACGAACGGCATCTGTCGCTTGTCTGCCAGACATACAGCAATCACTACAGAATATGGGGCTTTAGGCCGGAGCATCTGCGCCAAGCCTGCGTCGCACGGGGGTTGTTGAAATGACAGACGATAGATACGGCAAAATCCACGCCGACGGGAGCCGCTCCGGTGGTCAGCCCTTGGGCGATAGCGTTAAAGCCAAAGCCTTGGCGCTGGTGAACGAGTTGTTTGCCGAAAGTGGCGGTTCACCGATTGATTGCGCCGCACTATTTGGCAAAGGTGATATAGTTACGCTTGCCCTGCTCCGCGCCATTGAACAACACGAAGCCTTTAAACAAGAGGTAAGCGATATTGTGCGGGCATTTCTAGACGAAGGGTTTGTGATAGCGCCGTGGGTGCACAAATTTAAACGTCTCATCATCCCCAAGCCCAAGCCTGACCCGCTGGTTGAGGTGATGAAAGACTGGTTCGGCATGAAAACCGGAACCAATGAAGATCATGCGAACGACCTCCGCGCCGCACTAGAAGCGCGTGGGCTGGAGATACGGGAGAAGGGGCAATGATAGACCCAGCAGCCGAATGGCAGTCAGGTTATGAAGCTGGTCTCGAAGCCGCCGCCAAGGCGCTAGAGGCCGACGCCATGAAATGCGACTGCGCTGCGTTGGAAGAACGTGAGTGCGGATGTGGTGCATGGTGCGAATGGAAAAGCATTACATCGGCGCGGGCAATTGAGATTGTTCGTGCGGTAAAGGAACAAAGCAAATGACAAGTGAAGAATTTAAAGCAACACGCGAGAAGCTAAACATGACGCAAGGGCATCTCGCTCGCAAGATCGGGCTGTCCGAACGGTCGATAAGATACTATGAGCAAGGTGGCCGTTCAGTGCCCGCTCCCGTCTCTATCCTCTTAGAGACGTTTCTAAGGGGTCTGGAGCGTGCATAGCTACAATTGGGACCGTAACCTAGCAATCGCCCTGTATGCCTCTCTATGGGCTTTATATGGGCTTATAGGACTATTTAAAGGATAAGACATGGCTGGACATATTAAACGACGCACGATTGCATCAAACTTGGATAAGGTCGGCGAGACTGTTTTGCTGGAAAAGATTGCTTCCGGCATGACGATGGCTGGCCTTGCTCGTGAACTCAACATTAGCAACCTATCCCTCTATCATTGGATACGCAAAGACCCAGACAGGGAGGAGCGGTTCAAGCAGGCCCGGACAATCGCGGCGGATCAATGGGCGGACGAGTGCCTCGACATTGCCGATGCTTCGGACAACGTATCGGCCAATGCCGACAGGCTCAAGATTGAAACGCGCAAATGGCTGGCCGGTGTTGCTGCTCCGGAGAAGTTCCAAGCCAAGCCGACCGCAGCGGTCCAAGTCAACGTGAACCAACTTCATCTTGATGCACTGCGCCAGCTAAACTTGGCGTCGTCAAATCCACATGAAGCCATAGACCAAGAAGTCACCATCGACATCACACCACCCAAGCAAGTCGGCTCTCATAACCTTGATGCGGACGACTTGCCGGGGGTGTTTGACGACGATTAACGGAAAACTGCGGTTCGGGACAGTATTGAAAAGTTCGGGACACTTCGGGGACAATTCGGGGACAGCAAAAACCCAGCTCTCAGGCGGCTCGGGACGCTCGGGACACCTACAAACGGCTATGACTTGGCCTATGTAAGTAACATTGTAAAATGTACATGGGTAACACTGTTACTGTCATAAGAGCGGATTAACTTAGAATTAGGTGTCCCGAGCGTCCCGAGCCGCAGAAGTCCTCATATTTATCTGTCCCCAAAGTGTCCCCGAAGTGTCCCCAAACTCCTCGTAGGTGTCCCCGAATTAAAAAAAGGGGACCGAAGCCCCCTCAATCTACTTTACGTTAGCGTAAACCTATTTTTCAACAGCGCCAACATTTAGGTGCGCATCTGGACATCAAGTGCGTATCTTTTCCTGCGCAGCTATGAGCCGGTCGAGATACCACGACGCTTTGCGAAGGTCCGAAATAGGATCGGCTTTCTTCTCATAACGCCAGAGATATTTGAGGACATTTGCTTTCAACGCGCCGCGAAAGCCTTCGTCGCTTAGCGCGGCCTCAATGGCGTCAATCGCTTCAATCCCTCCCGCCGTATAGTGCGGAGGGCTATTGACCACATCGACTATCTCTCCGCCAAGCTGTTCCTCAATCAGCGCATCCCTAATCTCTTTGTATCGCATAAAATCATTCCCATACATCACTCGTCTCCATCGCCTGCCTTGAAGTTAATCTGAACGCCGAAGAAATCGTCGGACTGTTCGTCAATCATGGCGTTGATAACCATATAGTCCTCATCGCCTATGAGAAGTTCAAGACCACGGAACACACGCTTCGTACGTGTCGCCCGGTCTTTTGTGGGTTCATAGCTATGCGTCTTCATCTCTGCGGTAAACTTACGCTGGGACCATTCCTTCCCCTTGGCTTCATTGTTATCCTTGCACCAGTCACGGAAGTCATTGAATGCTTCGGTCGTACCCATCTCATTGTCCACGCCAGCAACGCAGCGCTCACTGATCCAGCGGGCTAAGGCGTCTTCTCCCGCGAGATATTCTTCGGTAGCTTGGATTACTGCCTGCGGTGGGTTCAATCCCTGTTCCAGCCAAGCCTTCGCGCCTTCGATAACCCACGCCAAAATGGCGGGGTATTCTTCCTTCAGCTTATCGGGAAGGTCCATGTCCTTGACGAGTGGCTTGGTCTCGAACGGGATGAGGTGCATACGCCGACGCATAGCATCGTCAACGTTAGTAATCTCTGGCTTCGTATTGCCCGCGATAATCAGCGTAAACTGCGGACTGAACTCAAAGTTATCCTGCCGCATGAAGCGCGCACTGATCTTATCCCCGCCAGTCAGCGCCTTGACCTTGGCTTCGTCCCACTTGCGCGACGGGTCAATTTCCTGCGCGTGCACAAGCCTTGCACCCATCAACGACGCCAACTCTGTGGGATGCCGCTGATTGTTTGACGCCAAGAATACGTCAGCACTGGCCACGGTGGCATAATCGCCAAGGATGTTGCCTATCGCTCCAAGGAACGTCCCTTTGCCATTGCCGCCGGACCCGTGCGCGAAGGCAAGCACATGCTCTTTGGTACTACCCGTAGCCGAATAGCCAGCCAACCTTTGAAGGTAAGAGATCATCTGAGCGTCACCGTTGCACGCCTCATTGAGGAACGCCTGCCATTGCGGGGCTGGCTTGCTGAAGTCCGCCTCGACCGATGTGCATTTTGTGCACATGCGAGAACGATCATGCGCAAACAAGACCCCCGTCTTCAGGTCCACCATCCCCGACCGGGTGTTGAGGATATAGATGTCCGCGTCTAGCTGCTCGGTGGTCGCCTGCATGGTGGGTTCAACTGCCGCCAGCTTGGCCACGTTTGCGATTACATTGTACGACGCCACACGCTGCGCGATACGCTCACCCTTCGGCACGCTGTCAATGTTCTGCAACGCCTCGGCGGATGCTTGCGCGCAAACCTTGCGGACAATGGACAGGTGCTTCTTCGCCACATCCAACGCCCACTTGTTTCCATCCCATGCCACCCAGCCCATGCCGCCCACAACGTATCGGATATCCGAAACGTGTAGCCGAGCAACGCGCTGCGCCAATGCGATGTCACTGTACTCAATCGGTGTCTCGCCTGCGGAAGCCACCACGCCGAAGTCTTCGTCGCTGAAATCCGACACATCGAACTCATCGACCTCGCGCTTATAGCCAAAGCCCGCAGCCTTATCCGCCAGCCAGTCCCAACCCAACTCATAGGGCGGGTGCATACGGCCAAAGTCTGCTTCGATAGTGTCGAGCGAGTTAACGCCGTCTTCCCAACGCTCGGCCCAGCCTGCGAAAATCTCGAACGCATCCGTCTCATTATCAGGGCCGCACGCTGCCTTGATGGCGTAGCCCATGCGAATGTAGTCGTCACGATCAGGGAAGTTTGCCGTTGTGTTCGGGATAGCGGTGACGGCAGCAGCCACATGGATAATGCTTGGCGCAGTAAGCGACGCCTGATCGACGGACTGCCGCTCGACTGCTTTCTGTGCTGTCTTATCCGCGTGGATAATCTCGCAGCCCATCATCTCCAACGTCTCCGTCAGATCAGCAAAGAACTGCTCAATCTTTTCCCGCGTAACCTTCTTCAACCCAGCCGGGCCACGTGCCTCCAAGTCCACATCAAGACTGTATGGCTCCTTAGTGATAGGGTGAATACCTGCGATGACGTATTGCTGCCCGTCCCCTAAGAATTCTACAAGCTGCTCGACGCCCCGGTCGTCACGGAACCGCACCTGCATACGACCGATCTTGTCATCGGTGCGATACATGAACAGCCGCTTAGGATACCGACCGATACGCATCGGGGCTTTGCCCAATGCCTTCACCGCCATATCGCCAATGACACGAGCCAGCCCCTCGTTGACAACATCAATGTCAACCGCAGGATATTTGCTTGCCTTCAAGCCGATATTAGCATGGCTGCGGTCCCACCGCTCAACATCATTCGGCGTCGGCACATAGTCCTGCCAGCCGTAGCCGCCCCATGTGCCCTGTGCATTCTGCCGACCGGGTGCTTTGCCTGCCTGATCCGCTTGGATTTTAGACATGGCTGACAACTCAGCGTTCGGCGGGATAACGGACACGAGATCGGTAAAGCCAATCTCATACAGCGTTTTAAATTTCATTAGTGCAATTCCCTCTTTTCAATTTGGTCGCGTCTCTGCATCAACATATCTACCGCCGCGTCGATGGCGTAAAGCGCAAACTCAGGTTCGGCTTCGTCCAATAGTTTATAGGCGGGAGTTGTTATTACTACGCCGCGTTCGAACTCTTCTTCAAAACCGATGATGAATATTGGAACAAACTCAACTTCTTGTTCGTCGTCAATCCATTTTACTTTGTCCATGACTAGTCCTCTACAAATACATAGTCCGCACCTTCAACAACAGCGTTGAGTGGAACGATGCGGGCGCGATCCAAGTCAGAACGACCGGTGTAAGAGATATAGTTGTCCTCTTGGATTTGCGCTGTGGTTCTCTTTGCCAGAAGCGACTGCACATATACAAGAAGGTCGTAAGCATCAATCCCGCCTTCAATATAAATGTTGATACCATCCCGACGGGTTGTCCCCCATGCGTTGTTGTCGATCCATTCCGCGAGTTGCGCTGCTAATACCTGTTTCATTTCGTATCTCCCATGTAAAAAATTATCGTTGCCACTCAATCCGACGCAAACCATACTTGGCAATGTCGGCGGGGGCGAGGTCAACCCAGATGCGATTATTTTTCGAGCCAACAACGCCGCGCTCCATCAATCCACGCTTTTCATCTTCAGACAACCTCCGGCTTGTTAATCTGTTAATCATTTCAAATGGTCTCCTTCTTCAATCCGAGCCGCCAGCCAACGGGTGTCGCGTTCGAACATGCTTATTCTACCAGAGCGAAGCCACGCAAGAAGGGCGTCCTTCTCGTGTACACCTAACGTTTTTTCTACCGTGATCTTTTCTTCGGTAGTTTTTGTAGGACGTGTCATTAAATTAACTCCTTTATTTTAAACCCTTTTGTCTGAGCGTAAGCAATGAGATCGTCGATCCACATGATGCCTTTACCTGAAACAAAATACTGATTGACGCCCCGGTAGGGTACGTTCTTGACATCGCCCCATGTGTGGGACGACTGCTCATACATCCGTATATCCGCACGATGTACCGATGGGTGAGTGCGACGTAGGAATTGCGCAGCCTCCGCCGCAAGCAATTTAGTATGGCCACTAAACTCACGTCGAGCAACCAGTTCCTCTTTTTTAATCTCGACCGAAATACGCGTAGTGATTTCTGCGTACCGTTCCGTCTTTGATACAGCGGTGGTCCCCGTCTCTTTGAGCCAACCCTTAATTGTTCTACGGTCGCTGCCGTATAGACGCATAAGTTGAGCGCATGTCATGGTCGGGGCCATCGTGCAGAAGTTATCCGGAACAGACCGCTTCCTTCCGCTTGAACTGACAACGACTTCCGTAAGTTGGAGTTCATTCATCCAACGAACGACCACCGACCTAATCCGACCGTAATGTTTAACGAGTTGCGACACATTCATAGTACGGGCCAACTCCCTTAGATCATCCGGAGGTGGCGATTTATGAGAAACGAACTCCCGCTTCAGCCCTATCTTCCTACGCCGAGTATCAATGGCGTCGGCTGAACGGTCAAGCACCTCGGCGATCTGCGCGTACGTCAGATTTTTATGGTAAAGTTCCGTTAGTATGGCGTCCTCTTCGGCCCGCCACGGGGTAAAACTGTTAGACATAAACTCCCTCATTTGTTGTTACCCTTCTTGGGTGGCACAGTTTGAATATCGAATGCAAGAACTTTTTTTTGTTGACGGCGCTATATAACCGCGCTTATATGCTCACATATGTGGTGTAGGAAGTGAATAAATATGGGGTATGAAAGTCGTTCCTGTTTAACTTGCTTGGTTATTTTTGAACCAAAAGATGCGCGTGCAAAGTACTGCTCTTCAAAATGCAGGAACAACTCTCCGAGCAAACAAATCCGCACGAGAGAGTTTCAGCGAAAAAGACGGGATATGATCAACGCCATAAAATTAGAAAGAGGTTGTCGTGTTTGCGGGTACAAAGGCAGCGCCGAAGCCCTTCAATTTAACCATATTTCTGGTGATAAAAAATTTAATATAAGCCAAGACACAAAGACTGCATGGGGTAAGATTACTGCGGAGATAGCTAAGTGTGAAGTCTTATGCGCTAATTGCCACAGTGAGCACACTTACGCGGGGAGGCATTGGCATACAAAACGGAAAAATACAACTAAACGGGAGAGATAAGTTGGCCCACAATATAGTTTTTTGCGACTTCGAAACAAGAAGCGCCGTCGATCTCCGCAAGACGGGCGTATATAAGTACGCTTCTGATCCATCGACTGACATCTGGTGCATGGCATACAAAGCGCCGTGGTCTGACGACGTGCAGGTATGGTCGCCGGGCGATGAGGTAGATGCCCACCTCGAAGATTGGATTTTAGCAGGCGGTCTATTGTCTGCTTGGAATAGTCAGTTCGAACGCACAATCTGGAACGAGATTATGGTTGGCCGTTATCAGTGGCCCGCCACCCGCATCAAGCAATGGCGTTGCACGATGGCGCAGGCCAGCGCGATGGGGCTGCCTCGTGCACTAGGCCAAGCGGCTGCGGTCCTTGGCGTCGAAGAACAGAAGGACAAGACTGGCGCGGCCCTTATGCTCCGGATGGCACGGCCACGTAAGGTGAACGCCGACGGCAGCTACACATGGTGGGGCACACCCGATAAATTAGCGGCTCTTATTGAATATAATAAACAAGATGTCCGCACCGAAATGTCCGTCGCGGAAGTCTTGAACGAAATGCCTGACAGTGAGCGCCGTCTCTATCAACTCGACCAGCGCATCAACGACCGAGGCGTGGCCCTCGATGTTGACCTAGTGCACCGCGTCAAGGCACTAGCTGGAAACGCCACCATAGAAATTGACGCGGAAATTCAGCGACTAACTAAAGGCCAAGTCAAAGCCGCAACAAATGCTATGGACTTAGTTGCTTGGCTTAACAGCCACGGGATTGCTACCAAGTCTGTTGACAAGCAGACGGTTGCTCGGCTGTTGGCGCATGACAAACTGCACCCAGTTATCCGGCAAGTCCTTACGCTTCGGCAGAACGGAGCCAAGTCCAGCACAGCCAAGTACGACGCGATGCTGCACGCAGTCAACGCGGACGGACGGATGCGCGGTCTTCTTGTTTATCATGGCGCTGCAACTGGCCGGTGGTCGGGCAAGCTGGTGCAGCCGCAGAACTTCCCGCGTCCGCAAAAGAAACAAGACGAGTTGGACGAGATCATCGCCAAACTCAAATCGGATAAGGATGTGTCGGAGCATGGGGCTGGAACGGTTCTGGCGTCCGACCTGTTGCGTTCGATGTTGGTCGCCGAGGATGGCCATCGGCTTATGTTCGCCGACTATTCGGCGATTGAAGCCCGCGTTCTTGCGTGGGTAGCAGGGCAGAGCGATCTCGTTGAGACGTTCAATCAATACGATAGGGAGATTGCTATGGGAGTTCAAAAAGAAGACATCTCTATTGAACCGTATAAATTGATGGCATCGGCAATCTACAACGTAAAGCCGGAAGACATCAGCGACAATCAACGGCAGGTTGGTAAGATGGCAATCTTGGGTTGCGGCTACGGCATGGGGGGCAAACGCTTTGCCGAGCAGTGCGCCACGATGGGCATAAAGGTAGACGAGGACGAAGCTAAGCGCATCGTGGCTGTCTACCGTGAGAAGAACAACAGGATTGCGCAGTACTGGCGTGACATCGAACAGGAATTTATAGAGACGGTGAAGGGAGCAGGCCGTGTTGGGACGGTTCCGCTTCCCCTACCTAGCGGGCGGTCGCTTACGTACCACAATCCGCGCATCATTCAGCGTGAAACCCCTTGGGGGGCGATGAGAGATACAGCGCAAGTCGATACGTTGAATAGCGTGACGCGTCAGTGGGTGTCCCAGATAATCTGGGGTGGCCTGCTGACGGAGAACGTGGTGCAAGCGACCGCCCGTGACATGATGGCCACCGCCATGATGGCGTTGGAAGTCAAGGGCTACAATGTAATCCTGTCCGTACACGATGAAATCATTAGCGAAGTGCCAGATAATTTTGGTTCGCTTGAGGAAATGATTGACATCATGACACAAGTTCCGGCATGGGCGCAAGGCTGCCCAATCAACGCCGAGGGCAAAGAAGGGAAGAGGTATCGGAAATGAATATTTTGAAATTATTAGCGGCGGTATGCGTCGTAGCGTTGTGGGCCGTTTTGTTGCTGTTTACCGTCTTGGCGGGGATAGGGTTCCGGTGGGGGCCAGCAGTATGCCAGTGACCACGCATACGCAGCGTTACCGGGAAAGGAATTATTAATGACAGCACACGCTAAGTTTGGCGCGTCGAATGCGAAGCGCCGCATCAACTGCCCCGGCTCACTGAACGCCGAGGCTCCGTTCCCTAACGAGAGTTCACCCTACGCCGAACTTGGTACAGCGGCGCACGAACTGGGTGAGTTCTGCTTAGTCAATGAACATGAAGATGCCTTCGCCTTCATTGGCCAAGAGCACAACGGCCACAAGGTTGACGACAACATGGCCCGTGCGGTGCAGGTCTACATCGACCACATCCGTGCAACGGCTGCTTTGGAGCCAAGCCTATGCCGCTATGAGAAACGCTTCAGCCTCGACAAACTTGATCCGCCCATGCCGATGTTCGGCACGGCTGACTGCATCATCTATGGCAAAGAAAGCGGGACGCTCTACGTCCTCGACTATAAGCATGGCCAAGGCGTTGCGGTTGAAGTAGCGGATAACGAGCAGCTTAAATATTATGCGCTCGGAGGCATATTAGAGATCGGCGATAAGGCCCCGGTCAACAAAGTTATAACGGTCGTTATACAACCACGCGCCATGCACCACGACGGGCCGATACGGCAGCATAGCTACAGCCGTGACGAGATCATGGACTTTGGCACAGAACTTATCGACGCAGCGTACGCGTCCCTAAAGCCAGACGCACCGCGCATTTCGGGTGAGCATTGCAAGTTCTGCCTTGCGGCGGGGACTTGTTCAGCCCTGCGCAACAACGCCCTTGAGGTTGCACAAGACGAGTTCGGCACAGTACGAACCGTTAACGACCTAACCCCACAGGAAGTCGCGGACTATCTGGAAAGGGTTCCGCTGATCGAAGAGTGGATCAAGTCCTTGCGTCGCCACGCCAACACTCTGTTGGAAACTGGCGGTGCACTTCCCGGCTACAAGCTAGTCGAGAAACGACCGACCCGCCGCTGGCGTGTTGAAGAAGAATTTGTGGCTTGGGCCACACAAGAAGGTCTCGATGACGACGACATCTACGAAAAGAAGTTGAAGTCGCCACCGCAGATAGAGCGTGTTGTAGGCAAGAAGAACCTGCCGACCTCGCTCGTCATAGCCGTATCATCCGGCACATCAATGGTCGCTGATACAGATAACCGTCCGGCTGTTGCCTCGTTGGCAGCAGACGACTTTACCGTTGAATAAGGAAACACCGATGTCAAAAGTTATTACACCTGAAGCCGTTATCTCCTACCCACATGTGTTCGAACCACAGACCCCTCCGGGTGCAAGCGAGCCAGTTTATTCTTGCTGCCTTGTATTCCTTGATGGGACTGACATGTCCGAACTGAAGGCGACTGCGGCCGCTGTGGCCAAGGAGAAGTGGGGAGACAAGACCAAGGCGTTGATGGAAGGCGGCAAAATCCGTATGCCTTTCCGCAACGATGGCGAAGAGAAGGGCTACCCTGAAGGGTCGGTCTTCATGAACGTCAAGTCGAAGCAAGCCCCCGGTGTTGTCAGCAAGTTTGCTGGCGAGAATGGCAAACCTGCTCCGATTACTGATCCCAAGGAAATCTATCCGGGTGCAAAGGTTCGCGCCTCGCTGCGCGCTTACGCGTACAGCGTGAACGGCAACAACGGCGTTGCCTTCTCATTGGGCAATCTTCAGAAGGTGGGTGATGGCCAACGTATGGACGGCCGTCTGTCCGCAGCGGACGAGTTCACTGCGACGGAGCGTCCGTCCGCAGACATCTCAGATTTGGATGACCTTTTGTGATTTGACGTTACGCAAGTAATGTCGTAAGATGTTGGGGCCGGGGATTTTGAAGTCTCCCCGGCCCCTTCATTTAACTGCTTAGAAGGAGCAGCTAATGCACAAAGACCTTATTACGGCTGAAGAAGCTCGTCAACTTTTTGATTATGATCGAGATACAGGCGACCTGCGGTGGCGCATTCGCGGAAGGAAACTTGTCTCTTGTCGGGACAAGCATGGCTACCTTGTTGTTCGAGTAAACTACAGACTATACCGAGCGCATAGAGTAGCGTGGCTGTTACACCACGGAGTGTGGCCCGAAAGTCTAATAGATCATATCAACGGTGTTCCTTCCGATAACCGGATAGTCAATTTAAGGGTCGCGTCTTACGCGCAAAACAATTGCAACCGCCGAGTAAACTCTTCTAACTCATCCGGCTTTAAGGGCGTGTCCTACGATATCCGACGAAATAAATGGGTGTCGAAAATAAAGCACAAAGGTAAGTGGTTCAATCTTGGTAGGCATGATACACCAGAAAAAGCGCATGCGGCGTATTGCGCTGCGGCTAAAGACTTACATCGAGAGTTCGCTAGGCTAGTCTAAAGCCTCCGAAATCATCTGGGCTTTACGCGCAAGTATCTTGTTGACGTGTTCGTCTACCGAATTTGCTAACGAGAACACGCGAACGATCACTGGCTTTAGCTGGCCGATCCTATGGCAACGCTTGGCGGCTTGTGCGTTAGTAGAGTTCAGCCAATCCATCTCGACAAACGCCACCTGATTTGCGGCGGTTAAGGTAATGGCTGTCGAGCAGGCCGTGATTTGGCCGATGAATACGCGCACCTTCGGATCGGTTTGGAAGTTATCAATCGCCGCTTGGCGCTCAGCCGTTGGCATACCGCCTGCAACAACGACAGGGTTGAAATCTTTCAGCTTATCGTAAAGCGTCTGGATCGCATCGGTGTGATAGGCGAAGATTACAATCTTGTCGTAGGCATCATCGGCCAACTCGCCAGCTATCTGTGTGGCAATGGGCGCTGCCTTGGCTACACCAGTCAGCCGACGAAGTGACGCGATATGCGGGGCGATGCCGCCTATCTTTTCAGACAAATCTTCATTTGTCAGGGCGTTAGCGAGGATGGCGTCAACGGCCTCCTTCTCTCGCGGGTCTTCAATGTGCTTAGTATCGCTCCAGTTAGCTACTTCTATCGAAGTATCCTGCCACCAGATGGGTGGTAAATCCTTCAACACAATTTCGGATTTACGGCGGAGCATCATTGATTTTAACACGGTCTTAAACTCAGCCATGCGTTCCGACTTGTTCCCAAGAATTTGCAAGCCGAACTTACCGTTCCAAGTTTTACAAAAATACAATGTAAAGTCAGTGAAGTTTAAAGGGTACTGCCAAATCGCTTTGAGATGTGTCCACAGATCGCTGACATTAGAAGGAAGGGGAGTACCGCTAAGCAACCAAATACGATCAGCAAACTTAACAAGACCATCGCCACGACAATACTGACCGTAGATATACTTTGTGCGCTTAGCAGTACGGTTGCGCAGATAATGCGCTTCATCCAAGACAAGAACGTCTGGCTCAAACTTTGCAATCTCATTCCGCACCTCCTTCGATTGCGTGATCTTATCGTAGCTAAAGACTTTCACTTCGCGCTCGACGGTTCCCCATCGCTCGAACTCACGGCGCCAGTTAATCTTGGCGATAGCGGGGCATATCACGACGACCTTTGTCAGGCCGAGCGTATCACAGGCCGCGATAACTTGAAGTGTTTTGCCAAGGCCCTGCTCATCGGCAAGGAATGCAGCCGGGTTCTTACAGAGAAAGTCTGCGCCGACTTTTTGGTAATCGAATAGGTGGTTCATGTTGTTCCCTCTCAGCGGCGTAGCAAGCAAGAAGCGCAGCTTCGGCCCTGCCGTCGTCCTTTTTCCGTGCGAAGAGATGGGCGTAATCCGGGAACAACTCTTGCGCCCGCTGCCGACTACCGTCCTTCCCTCCAAACGTGCGCATAGACTTAATCCAAGTCGCAGGCGGTATCAACTCAAAAGATACAGACAGGCCGGCAAGAACACCTTCGACGATACCGGCGGCACGGCCAAAGCTGAACATCGAAGACACACCTTGGCCGGGCATGGCGTGAACCTTCTCAATAAGAGCGGAAGTATCGGCGGTGACGTGACCGCGCAAAGCATCGGCCAGCATGTGCGCGTCAACCTGATTGACGACACGCGGCCCGCGCTTGACCTTTAAGGTAGGCATGTCGATGATGACAAGTTCTCGGCTATCCTTATCCAGAATAGCGACAGCCCCGAACGCGCCGGGATCAATGCCCATGAACTTCATGGGCGATGTGTACAGTATTAGAAGCTAGTTCGCAAGTGACTGCGTGGCCCCAAAGACTTACGATGGCGAAGCCCGTCGGGTTTGTGGCGACGTTTCGCTTTCGGCTGCGGCGTCCATTTCATATCTTTAACGCTACTCTTCTTGGCCATTACTAAATCCCAGAGAGAAGTCCGATTAACTTATCACGCTTAGTTTTCTTTGCGCGTTTGCCGAGAGTTGACATAATAGCGAAGAATTGTTGATCGACATCTTCTGGCGAAGCCTTCGGAGACAGCGAAACAGGAGCCGCAGCCATAGCGACTTTAGGCGTCGCTTCTTTCTTCGGAGACATGGCTATCTCGGTATCCGGCTCGCCCATTAGGTCTTGCGCACCAACAAGTTTTACGAATTTACGGACATAATTTTTTGTTTCAGCGAATGGTGGTACACCGCCGTACTTGCGAACACTTCCCGGACCGGCGTTATACGCAGCGGCAGCGATTACGGGATCACCAAATTTCTTCAGCATCTTTGCGTAGTATTTAACACCGCCTTCAATATTTTGATACGGATCGGCTATATCCGCAACGCCCATCTCTTTCGCGGTGCCGGGCATAAGCTGCATATGACCCTGCGCCCCCGCCGAGGAAGAACGAACATTTTTACCGCTGGCGGTTTCATTCTCGTATATGGCACGAACATGCGAGCGCGGAACGCCGTACTTGTCGGCCATCTCATCTACATAATTGGTATAGCTTTTTGGCATAAATACCTCAAATTCCCTTACCAAAAGATCGCTTTTCACCGTAGATAGGTGCAAAGCCACCCATCTCATCAGACTGTACGTCTATCAAGACCTCTCCCTTTGGCGCTTCATCACGAAATCTCTGAAGCATATCACTTGATGGCTGGAGCGGAGGTTTAATCACAGGTTCTGTAGCGGCAGCCGCAGCAGTTGCCGGACTCAGACCAATCCGAGCCATATTAGCCAATTGCTGCGCTGCGGGGCCTGCTTCACGAGTCATAAGGTATTGCAAACTCTGCCGTCCTTGCGGGGTATACAACGCGGCCAGTGTGGCCAACGTAGATACCGGCAATTCATACGGAACAGCGCCTTCTTGCTGCGCCAGATACGTCCCACCGGCCCCGGCCCCAATAAGGCCAAGTGCTTGCGCGGTGGCCGCACGGGTAAAAGTGCCGCTTTCGGCGAGGCCCTTGGGCAATTCCATACCGGCCCGTGCAAGGTCTTCGTAGAACCCGCCTATTTTGCCGCCACCAAGGGACTTAACTGCGCGGGTAAGACTTGTAGGGCTAACCGTATTATCGGCGTATCCAACAGCTTTATCCAGAACTGTCTGAGCGTTCCACGCTTTATTAAGACGGAGAAGTTCCTCCGCCTGAGCCGGATTTTGTTCGGCTAAAGTGTCGAGCATCCAACTACGGACCTGCGCCAAACCTGAACCGACACGACGTTCAAACCCATCGCTAGACTTCATAAAAGTACGAGCGGTATCTGAAAGGCCGCTAAGTGCGTTCTGTAGATTACGGCCAGAGATACGGCCCATATTATCGGCTACTGCCTCTACGTTTTGCGTTACCGTAGACAGGAAATCGTCCAGCAAACCCTTACGGCTGGCTGGGACATTCAAATTACTAAAAATATCAAGAGTATCATTTTGCCAGTTACTCGGCAACGTCATATCTAAATTTGGCACAAGAGCATTGAACTTATCGGAAATACTTTTCTTCACCCAACTAACAGCCCTATCTCCCGATAGGTTGCTGGGAAGTTTTACATCAATGAAATCGGCAAGTTTAGTCACCGCCGCCTTTTCAAAATCTTCTGGAACCGTACCGCGAGCTTGGCTGATAAGCGCGCCAAGACCGGGGATTGAAGTAAGGGCCGTTTCCGCCATATTTGCGGCTCGGCCAACCGCAGTATCGGCGGCTCCGAGAATAGCACCCGGCGTAAGACGAACACCGAGATCAGAAAGCGTGCGGATACCTTCCGATACCTTCGGGGCGATAACCCCTCCGACAACATCGCCGACACCCTTACCGACAACGCCAAGGCCCGCTCCAGTAGCAGTTTCTCCCGCAAACTCGGTAGGCGTCTGTGCTTGCGAAAGAAGCGCACTAGTCGCGCCGCCCGATACCGCAGACCCACCAAAAGTAGCGGGAGCCACAGAGCCGCCTCCGGCCACAAGAAAAGGAGTTACACCAGCTACATTGCCCACAATTTGCGATACTTTCGCGGGGGACTGTGCGCGCAGAATGTTCTGCTGGGCTAATATATCAGACGCAGACGGAGCAAATCCTAAGTTTGCACCAAAACGACTTACTGAAGGAAACGCTTGTTCAAGCCGCATAGCGGCAGTGTCCAAAGGCTGCCTAGCGCCGAGATAAAGTCCTTCAACAATATCAGCAATTGTGCCCAAAGCACCGGGAGCCGGTGGCCGTTCCGCTACCGGCCTAGAACGAGCATACGACTTCATAGCCGCGTCAATTACTTCTTGCGACGTTCCATCTGGGAATTCATGGGTTACCCCATCTGCCGATACGGCCTTAATGCTCATTTTATTCGGTTCCCTTGGGCGTCGTATGTAAGAGTCTTTGTAGGTTTGGGGAGAATAGCTGCCTGCGCGGCGCGCATAGCTGGAGACTTAGGCGGCCGTACTTCAGAGATACGAGCATCAAGAAACGCACCGCGCTCATTCATTAATGAACGCATCCCGCGCATTTTTTCTTCGATTTTTGAGTCGCTATCGTTAGAACTTGGCTTAAAGGCTTCCAACTTCTGCTGGAACTCACGCATGTCTTGCGCGCCTTCACCCGGAACACGAGTAATCTGTGACGCAAGAGAATACAACTGACTTGCCGCAACATTAAACCGGCCTACATCTTTACTAACAGACGACGTGGGGGCTATGCTTGGGAAATATTCCCGCACTACCCGCCAAGGCTCAACACCTTTCAGCGAACGATTATAAATCTGCTCTACGCGGTTAAGCTGCTTTTCGACGCTGCGTACTTGCGATTTTGCAGCAGTCAAATCTTGGTATATTGCCTGAGTAGGAACGGGTGCGGTTGCAGAAGCAGTCGCGGCTTCTGTGCCGGGCCTCAACCCGGCCCTAACCGTCTCGGTAGCAGCAGTTTCAGCGCCAGCTACCGCTCCACGAAAACCGGGAGTTTCTGTCGGCTTTACTGGCTGCTGAAGGGCTTCAGGAGCGCCTTTTACAATCGGTGCGTCACGCCATCCCATTATGGTTTCCTCCGAATATTGCCGTCAGGATCAACAAACTGCGTTCCAGATGGAAGCGCGTCATATTGTTCATCACTTGACACTGTGACCAAATTTTGTAATCGAGCAGATGGATTGACGACTGCTCCAGTGAACGGGTCACGAGGACGCCCAAGCGGATCAAACGCAAGCCGTGTTGGGGCCTGAGCCTTGTTTTGCTCAATAACAAGTTTGGCAAAATCATCAGCACTCATTAACTGAATGGCACGAGCGAGTTGTGGATTTGTTTGCTGAAGCTGGGCGATATATTCGGCTTTAAGCTGCGCCTGCTGCTCCGCCTGTTTACGCGCCTGCTGCATCTGCGCAATCTGATACTGAGCGTTCAGCTTATCCATCTGCTGCTTGCGCACGCCCTGAAGAACAGCGGCCGGATCAGCCGCACCACGGCTACCAGCGGCTTGAAGTACTTGGCCAAGCGCGCTGATCTTTTCGCCAGTCGATAACTTGCCAATGCCACCGCCCATAAGAGCCTGCATATCCGCAATGTACTTTGCCGTCGGCGAAAGCTGCGGCTGTGCGGCTGCGGGCGCAACAGTTTGCGGAGCGATAGTGGGCATAGCGCCAACAGAACGTCCCATGTCACCCGGAGGAGTGCGGTTCGGGACCAATGATTGCAGCAAGGTTTCCATCGGGGTCGCCATTTAATTAACCCTTTTTACTTAAATAGATCAAGGATAGTACCAATCGCGGACGCAGCCGTACCAACTTGGCCGAGCGTTGACTGGCCGGGTGCGGTTGTCGTCTGCGTGACTGGGGACGGAAGACCCTGCGAACCCATGAGCAAAGTCTGAAGCTGCTGCTGCGGGAAGCCACGCTGAGCAAGGAAGTCCTGATACGCAACATCAAGGTTCTGCTGAGCCATGCCGCGCTGTGCTTGACCTGCGCCTTGAAGCATTGCAGCGTAAGCTTGCTGATTACCAAGAGCCTGTTGGCCGTAGCCTGCAAGAGCGGATGCACCCGCAAGCTGCTGGCCCGGCAGATTTTGTGCAAGCCCAGCGGCTTGCGTGTACCCCTGATTATACAGGTTCGCCAGCGTTTGAGCCGTATTCAAATCCTCTTCGCCTGCAAGCTGCGCTTCATATACGCCACGACGTTCGTTACCGAATGCCCGCGAAGATGCAAGCTGAGCCTTGGTAGCAGCGTCACGCTCGGCGCGGTTCTGTGCAAGGCGGGCCATCGTGGCGTCGATGACGTTGGTCTGGAACGGCGACATGAAGCCGGAGACATCTTGCTGAAACTGCTGGGGCGTGTAGCCTGCTGCGCGCTCTGCAACTTGGGTGGCTTGCTGAAGTTGCGGCATCCCAACTTGCTGGGTCGCAGCCCCGATTGCCGTCTGGAACGCCTGCTCTTCGGCTGGGCGGAACCCAGCGACGCGTGGCCCCTGATATGCCTGATACGGAATAGCCGCGACTTGCTGTGCGGCTCCATAGTTACGCGCCAGAATATCCTGAATGAAAGGATTGAGTTGCTGTGCAGTGGTTGTTGTAGTCGCCATTATATTCCCCGTGCGGTCTACCCGCCTAATCCTTCGTTATTAACACAAAAATAAACCGATTGACAGCCCATTAGACATGCCGCGCTCTGACTTGTTCAGAGTGAGTTACATAAATCTCGACGTGATGGCCATCTGCGTCAACCATAATCAACCTAGCTGGCGGGTGGATAAACACATCTTCGCCCATCGTATACTTCATATTCATCGCCTGCTCAATAAGGCGGTTACGCTGCGCCTCATATAGTGGATCGTATTGCGCAGGAGGCGGGGGCAGTTTTAGTTTCATCGACGCCCACCCGGTATAGCATTGAGCCGCTGCGTACCAACCCGCCAATCAGTGTTGCTGGTGGCCGTTACCTTCATCTGTATTTGTCGGCCGTTGAAGCGGACAGATGTCGGGTTCGTTAAGCTGTACGGGCCGAAGGTTTGCTCGTCGCCGTTTGGATAGTAACGGGAAGAGAAGGTCGCAGTCACTTCGCCTTGGTTGCGTTCGTCTGGGATCATCTCGTTAATATACAAGATGTTATCGCCTTGTCCAATCTGCACTG
>Ga0209354_10000142_pt1 | contig 34788 bp, 38 predicted proteins | sample LauGreSpBDMM15DD_2_FD_187562 | JGI IMG/M metagenome (GOLD analysis project Ga0209354, IMG submission 187562) | Freshwater lake microbial communities from Lake Michigan, USA - Sp13.BD.MM15.DD (SPAdes) (version 2) | ecosystem: Environmental > Aquatic > Freshwater > Lake | place: Lake Michigan...
CTCAGGATCAATCTCACCAAGTCTTGAGTAAGTCTCGCCACGTATTTTACGAAAGTTATCGGCATCTTGGAATTGTGCAGCCTCTTGATCCCAAACCCGTTTCAAGCGATCATTTTGAACAATGCTGAATTCGCTTTGGCGAATGTCATCAGCATACTTATTGCGCTTGGACGCTTGCTCCAACAGCATATTTGAAGACTCAAGATCTGAAGTAGCCGACCTATACCTGCCCATGATATTGGCTGTGTCTTTCGAGTCAAATAAACTTGAAGTCCCCAGCGACGATGGTGCTGGGGCAAAGGCTTCGGCGGTTGATGATAGTGGATCGGCCATAAGTTATTGATGCTTAGAGCGAAGCGTAGTTGGTAGAAGGAGCGTATATGGGTAGTCCTTTGGCACGCCTTTTCTCAAGTTCTTTTATTCGCTTCTCTGTTTCATTTGGGTCATAGGTATCTGAGGTTGTGGGATAACCCCCCGTCAGTTCTGCTGATTTACCGGGAGTTATAAGTGACGGGTCTTCCGGTCTTTGTAGAAGCGACGAAATCTCGTCAACTACGGGGTTGAACTGTGGCGACAATTCGGGTGGGTTGATCAAACTACCTACAGTGGTTTGTCCTAACGATACATTGGGTAATGCCGCATTAGATGATCTCATTTCGGGAGTCTCTTGTATGCGGTTGGCTATGGCATTTCGGAACGAGGCTTCTGATCCTCCAAGTGCTCTTACCTTATCAAGTGATGCTTGAATTACATCTTCATCAGCAGTCGCTACAGCCGTCACATCATTTAAGTCACCGCCTATGGTTCGTGTTATGGCAGAATCGACGAGAGCTGATGCTGCTTGCCTGTCGCGCGCTGCCTGAAGCTTAGCACCCCTAGAACCAAAAGCTCCAGATAGCATTGAGCGTTTTTGGGCAGCCGCTTCTTGTTCGGCAAAACTGCCACGACTCGGAGCCATGGTGCCGCCAACTTGACCTTGAGGTCCAGCTCCAGCCCCGACAGCAGCGTTACCGTTTATAGCGTTGCGGTTAGCTTGAGCAGCCGCAGCGCGGTCGCGGGTTTCCATAAGTCGAGACCCGATATTGGACATCGCACCTGCAACATTGCCTTCCGCACTGGTAATACCTGAAACTTGGTAACCTGCTTTGGAAGCCATATCACCAAATTTGACAAGGTTGACAGCAGCGTTGATATCTCCACGGCGTGCAGCGCGACGAAGCAATCTGTTGGCGCGTTGATAATCCTTGGCACGTTCTCTTTCATTGGTGACAAGTCCAGACATTCCACGTCCGCCCGGATTATTGGGACTGAGTGCTGTATTCATTCCGAAAGGTTGTGTGAGTGCCATAGTCGTAAGTTATCTGAGGTTTCTTATTGAAGATACGCCGTTGCCAAACGGGCTTACTTTCAAAGTTTGCTTAGCTCCAGCCCTGTGAGCTTTCTCTTTGTTGTCGAGACCGCGTAAAGCTGTGGCTACGTATTGACTGGAAATTGCCACGTCGTTGTTCTCTTCGTAAACAATCGCGAGCATCATCAGTTTGAGAGCAGCTAGGTCAGGGCAGCGAGTGTAGATTGTGCTACCATTAGAACTGGAATCGGATGTTAGATTGGCTGGCGCATATCTAGCCAGCACGGTCACCGTCCAATCGGTAGGTATCTCGCCGTATATCTTATATACCCTGCGAGTTTCCATTACAGATTCAAAGATGGCTGTTTCAAAACCTTGGTCGATCAACCGACCATCACCCATACCATTGATGGGGACTTCTCCCACTCCGTCAGCGATGAACTCAAACTCCTCGGCGTGCACATCTTTTGCCAATGTGCCTACACGCGCTGCGTAAATAGACACAAATTCTGCGGGAAGTGAGATCATGTTGTCGACGGGAGTCAAGATCAGCTTCCGCCGAGTCCAGTTCCACTTACCAAATTCGAGCAACCTGTCATCTGCTTCTTGAAGAAGCCGCATGAATTCAGCACTATTGCCGGGGGCAATAATGTTTATCAGTTTAGCTTCGATAGCGGCTACAGAAATCACGATGGGTTGAATGTATCAAACTTGACAAGCCTGTCCAGACTAACTTTTGTGCTCCCACGAATAGTGTTCAGGGAACAACTTCGCCAGAGCATCCCGCAGTTGCGGGGTCAGCCTAGAGTCGGTGTAGTTCAAAAACCAAGCGTCCGGAGCAGGGAGCTCTGAGGTCTTCTCGACGGTCACCTTACGGGAACTGGTTCTGAAGTGATTGTAATACAGGGTTTCCAGCGGTATCTTGTGCCAAAGCCCGTATGTTTTGAATATCTCCAAGGCTTTCTCACGCTCGTAGACATAGGGTGTGTGGGTGGAATAGTTCAGGACGGGCTCCTTTGATTTGTGTCGCAGCGACAAAACTGCCCGCGCAAGACCCTTTCTCCACAAGTTGATGTCTGGATCGGCAAGCCATTTGTGTGCATCTTTTTCGGCTATCTCACCGAGATGCAAGACTGAGGATTTGAGTTCATCCCATGACGTGGGCTTGAGTAGGCAGATGTCATCGTTCATCCAGAGCACCTCGTCGGCAAGCTGGGTTCCGTAAAGCACGGCGGTCTGGTAAAGCCACGCGTTGACAATCTTCACCCTGCCGGGATTGCGCGAAAGGAAGTAAGGGGGTGATTCACACACGATGTAGAACGGGCAGTCCTTGTCGTCGAGGTATTTTTCCACCGACCGTATGGAGTATTTGAGCTCGTCCCATGCGGCAGCTCCCGCTTTCCAAGGCCAGACGACTGCGCGTTTGACTGGGGCTGGGATCGGATCAACTATTTGAAAGGCTTCAGGTTTCGGAGGTGACCACTTCTGTGTCATATTCAGTGAGGTTAGCGTTGACATAGATCACATTTGAGTTGCCCCAGTATTTGACAGGGCGGTAGTTGTTTTCGGCCAACCAATCCGTAATCTCCCTGTAATACCCGTGGTTTTCGTAGAACTCAATCTGAAGTAGTAAAGGTCTGCTAAGCATTGTTTCGAGGACGAACCACTCGGAGCCTTCGCAGTCGATGTTTATGAGGTCAATCTCGCCATCGTCCACTGCGGAAAACGGAACAGTTTCTACAGGAACCTTTCCTGCTGTCTTTAAGCGGTGCTGGGATGCAGGGGTGCTAAAGGCTGGAGCCCATTTGATACCTTTGATGTAGCTCTGCCCACGCATTTTACGCAGGTTGGCTTTACCGTAGTCTGATGCGATGGCTACTTGGACAACCTCAGCCCACGGGTAGTTGGTGCTGGCATCGCGAGCCATGTCCGGGTCTGGCTCGATCAACAAAGACTTCTTGGCAAATTTCTTGAAAGCCGAAACCTGAGCTCCGGGACCTACAGCACATTCGCAAACTGTCCTGAGCGCAGGCTTGCCCATATCCGTCCACACATCCATCAAGTATTTGACATGGCTTTCTGTAGCCTCCTTTTTGGTCATTGGTTTTTGATTCATTTCGATTGACTATTGTTGGTTTGAAGAACTGTTCAAGTCTAAAATAGACTAGCGCTGGTCTGCTCGATCACAACACCCAGATATGGGGGGTTTATCAGATGGATGCGATCTCACAAGTTTTGCCACTAGGTCTTTGACATACTCGCTACTATTCTCTCCGCTACTCAGACACTTGATACAGTTTCCTAAGTAGGGTTTCCCCCCATACATTCCTATGGCGCAAGTAAATGCGTTTCTTTGGCTGGTTGGAGCTTGGTGTTCGCAGACTATTTGGGTTTCAGTTCTCATGGTGTTGTAACTTCTTCGCAGCTAAAGTTTGCCTCGTAATAAGCGTTGTAATGGTAAAATGGGTCAAAAGTTGTGAACTGAATCAAAAGCGTATTTACTGAAAGTGCAGGCAAAAGATATGGCGGAGCTACATGGTAAGTAACAACCGCAGGCCCCATCGCGCAACTTCCATCGCTTAATGTGCCGGGGGATGTAGCTGACGCGACAAGAACTCCGTTTAGATAGAACGAGATATTCTCGAATCCCGTTTCTTGTTCTTCCGCTATCCCCGAAAAATTAAATCCAAGGTTTACGTCTAGTGCTCCGATTGTAATGGTAGCAGTAGCTTCCGCTTCTTGGACGTTATCGTTTACGCCATCGCAGCTTTCTGGAAATGCAGCGTTCTCAATGTTCACTCTGATCCTACTGCCGTTGAGGGTGACTACCCAAGGATTTCCATTGAGCTGTCCCGAATAAACGCTCGTGTCCCATTCAATGACGCAAGTTCCATAGCAACAACCGCAAGATGGCAGCCCGCCTTTGGTGATAACCTTCCCTTCAGGAGTGAGTTTTACTATTGCCATAAGTTAAGCTGGTGGGGAGTCGCATTCTTCTGTAGCCAACCACACGTGACCTCCTTGGTAAGCGTGTATGTAAGTGCTAGTAGTATCAGTTGGAGCGGCAAACGTAACCCATTTGGTTCCGTCGTGAACCAACATATCATCCAATATCCCCGTAGGAAGTTTTTGTATTTGAAACCATTCTGGTGGACCGTCCACAACATTTTTCAAAACCCATTCAAACCCATCATCGGGAGATGTCGATGGGGGATCTAGTTTAATCCACTCCCCGTCTTCTGGATTTGCTGTCTCACCGTAGAAATACAAGATGGCTCCATCAACGCCTTCAGGCATCATGATTTTGAGGAAGTTTTCATCAGCCTCAGCACCTTCAACAATGTCCACACCCCGCTTACCCTTCGCTACTCTAAGGCGGTATTCTCCAGACTCTTCATCAAACTCCTTGTAAATCCTTCCCTCGTCCATGCTTACAGCATTGGTAGTATTCTCTAGCCGTCTAGGGGTGCGATGTTCAATAATCCCTGTGCGATGTATCTTTAAAATTGGAAATGTTATAGCATCCTCTCCCTCACCGATTGTGACTGATGCAATTTCACAAAGCCTCCAAATGCGAAATCCGGGGATGCCAGTGTCGTCGTCACCACCAACAAGTTTTGGAGCATCTGAAACTGGCCAGTCAGTTCCAGTTTGGAACTGAGGATTGCTAAGTTCTCCATACGCATCTTCGTCTGCGATTACCCAACATTTTGTTCCTATAGTGACGACATCGCTATCGCCATTGACGGGCATGTTGAGAACCTCCAACTCACTCATTGCGTCCATGTCGTTAGCATCACCATGATATGTGTAGATGTAACCTTGAACCATGGACAGGCGAAGTTCCTCTAAAGATCCTGATAGAGATGGGAAATACGGAGGGTATTCATAGGCTCTGTTGCCGTCGGAAGGTCCAGAATCTGGAGCTTTTGTAGTTCTTACGTCTCCATAAGATACCGCAGAATTATCAGGATTCCCAAAAGAAACAGGAGCGTTATCAAAAATACCAACATCAATGAGTTCTCTGGTTGGTAGATTCGATGGATTGTAATCACTAAGTGTTTTTCCTAAACTCATAACATTAAACGTAAAGATTTGAGAAATCAACCAAGACGACACTTACTTCATACAAACTGTAATCCAACGGTTTTACTATGTATTGGATTGGAGATAAATCAGTAAGATTGAAAAAATCCACGGCATTTGGAGTTGCAGCAAGAGTTGTCGTTTTAATACTTCCAAGTGTTCCTTCACTTGGTGGATCTCCATCTCCAGAAAAATCAACAGTAATTGTGTCGTGGATAGTTGCGGGCAACACAATTTCTTTTGCAACAGCGCTTGTTTGATTTCCTGTTGTGTTGCTTGCATACCACCAAGAACCAATTACAGCGACTGTTTCACGCCTAGTTTGCGGTATAATCTGCAATGGATGTAAGGTAAATACTTCATCTGGATCAGATGTAATATACCTCATGATTTTGCCTTCATAGGGCCCTTGGCGCGGCTCAGTAATTTTGTAATCGAAGAAGAAATCCTCAGCGTAACTTGGGGCAAAGTTTGCGGACGATGCCCACGCATAAGCATATTTGATATCAACTGATTCTAATTTTTGAGGTAAGTTTTTGTAATCAAATGTTGTTCCATATTCGTCCACCAAGCGTGTTTCTAAGGCAGCTTCAGGAACAATTTGTTCAATTTTTACGTCATAAAATGTATTTCCATTTTGAATTTCGACTTTCAATCCGATCTGATCAACTGGCAAATCCTCGGCGGTAACACTACCAGCAGGAATGACTGTTTTTACAATGTCGATATAAGTATCGAGAGTGTCATCCCAAACAACATTTTTCTGAACTGGCTCAATAAAACGACGTTTCAACAGCACATACTTCGATCTTAACTCTTCAGGAGCTTCGACGATTGTTTCATCTGCAAACCCATATTTGGTGAACCTAATGTCCAGCCCGGCTTCTCCTACGTCTGGAGCATCGTCAGGATCGTAATTTACTTTATCGACTACATAAGTTCTTATGAGTTGTTCTCCTGTTGTGATCTCCCAGTTATACAGATCTTGATCCTCTCTATCCGCAAGGTAGTGGAATTTATATAGCAGTCCTGTAGGCCCTTCCGGCGTGATCAACAACAATTTGTGGCTAGGCCAGTTTGTAGAATCGTAATGAGATGACCCATAAGCTGGGGCAGGGCTAGGCATAGCGCCAACTTCCGTGAAATAAAGATCTGTCCCAAGCGGAGTATTCCGCATAATAACCCGTGTTCTAGCTGGGTTAGATGATTCGTTGATGCTGTTATCCGCAATGACATTCGACTCAGCGACGGCAAACCAGTTGTCTGAGGTTTGCTCAAGCTCTCTGAATGTCCCATCTTCTTGCTGACCCCAATAAGGATTGCTTGTGTCTGCGGCTAACTCTTCTACTGGAGTTGAGTCGATCTCTTCCCCTCGATAATACATCGTGGTAACGACACGGTTGACGCGCCCTGTGACATTGTCCAACCGGATGTTGGACGTTGAAACTTTTTTGATATAGACGTGAGTATCAAACACGTAACGCGAATCAAGCTCATCCTGTTCGGTGCGTTCTTGCTGGCGTTGGGCTAGAACAAAGTCTCCTGAAAAAGTGCCAGCTGGTTCGGCTGACATTGCCGAACCCATTGCAGGTGCATCAGGCGTGAATGACTCTCTGGGAATCACGTATGTTCGGGTAACCGCATCAAACTTTGCATTTCCAATACCCGCTTTTGTGAACGACCAGTTATACAAATCTTGGTTATCCCTATCCGCAAGGTAATGGAATTTATACAGCAGTCCTGAAGGACCTTCTGGTGTGATCAATAACAAACGGTGGTCAGGCCAATTCACCGTGTCGTAATGATCTGACCCATAAGCTGGTGCAGGGTCAGGCATAGCGCCGACTTCCGTGAAATAAATGTCAGTTCCGAGCGGAGTATTCCGCATAATCACCCGTGCTTTGGCTGGGTTCGCTGAACCATTCTCAGGCGATTCGGGTAAAATCGACCGTTCTTCAACGGCAAACCAATTAGCCGAAAGCTGCTCCACGGTTCGGAATACCCCACTGGATTGCAAGCCCCAGTAAGCGTTGTCCTTGTCGGCAAAGAGCGTGTCAATGGTGTATGAGTCTGATGTTACTTCGCCAGAATACCGAAGCGTAATGGTAGTGCTCGTCGAACGCCCGGTCTGCTCGTCATAACCAATCTCGCCTAATGTGACCTTACGGACGTAAGTGCGTGTGATCGTGATGTAGAGGTTGTCGAACTGAGGGTCGCCCGTGCGGGACTGTTCTTCGGATGCGAGGACGTAGCCTGCCCCGAACGCGTCTGAGGGGACGTCTGGCATGGTCGTCCCCATTGAAACAGCCTTTTCAACAAACGAATCCCTCGGCTCCAGATACGTCCGATCCACGGAGTCGAACTTCTTGCCACCAATGTCCGCTTGCGCCGAAGTAAAATTGTATTCGTCCTGCGCGGCACGATTAGCGACGTAGTGGAACTTAAAAAGCAAACCACTCGCGTCTGCTGGCGAAATGAATGATAGCTTGTGGTCAGGCCAATTCACCGTGTCGTAATGAGCTGACCCATAAGCTGGTGCAGGGTCAGGCATTGCACCGACTTCCGTGAAATAAATGTCAGTGCCAAGCGGGGTGACGCGGTTGATGACTCGTGCTTTGGCTGGGTTCGCTGAACTGTTGACGCTGTTATCGGCGATCACATTCGATTCAGCAACAGCAAACCAGTTGTCTGAAATTTGCTCAAGCTCTCTAAAGATGCCATCAACCTGCTGCCCCCAATACGGATCGCTTGGGTCGTCGGCAAGATCCTCAATCGGAGTAGAGTTGATCTCCTCCCCTCGATAATACATTGTAGTTACAGAGCGTTTAACACGCCCTGTCTCATCGTTCATCCTGACGTTGGATATTGAAACTTTTTTGACGTAGACGTGTGTGTCAAAAACATAGAGTGAGTTGAGCTCCTCATCCGCACTGCGTGTTTGCTGACGCTGGGCTAGGACAAATTCTCCTGAGAAAGTGCCTGATGGGCTATCCGGCATTGCCGAGCCCATAGCTGGAGTATCTGGTGTGAACTCGTTTCTGGGAGTTATATACGTCCGGGTCACTGCATCGAACTTCGTCCCACCGATATCTGCCTTTGAGAACGACCAGTTATATAGATCTTGGTTTTCCCGATCTGCGGCATAAAACCAAATCTGCTTACCGTCTTCTTTTCGATTGGTAATGAAGACCAGTTTGTGGTTTGGCCAGTGCACCGGGTCGTGGTGCGGAGTGCCATACGTCGGCAACTTGTTTTTAGGCAATACCTCGTCGGCTACTTCATAAAAAATGACGTCCGTAGCCAACGCCGTTGGATACAGTTTTACCTGAAATCTTTGATTTGCTAAAGCCATGGCTGATAGTATGGTGCGATTTTGTAAATTACAAGTGTTGATCTGTGGGTTTGGCAGCCTTAAAGTATTTGATTCCCTTGAGGTATCGAACCGACCACTTCCCAGCTTCGACAAGCTCCCGAGCCCTGCGTCTAATTGTGGTTGAGCTGGCATTGCTGTTCAATGCCTTGCGTAGATCCTCGACCGTAAACTCGTCTGGCTGCGGCTCCGTGCTGTCAATGCTTAGATCGAGCAGAGCCCTATCCAAAGCTGTCAAAGTATCCCGTGGGGGCTGATCCAGTCCGATCCGTTTTTTGTTACCTGCCATATCTTGAAGTCTCCTGTTTTGGTGTTGTGCAGCCCATAGGCGAACCCCTGCCTCCAGCCAAGTTTGGCGGTGTAGGCGTCTGCGTAGGACATCTTGTCTATCTGAGCCATCGTTCCAATAGCGTGAGAGCTTCCGCCGTCAATGTGCCTAGCCTCATAGTCATTGGGGGCGTGGACATGCCCGAAGATGCAAGACCCATACTTCTCGTGATGGGCTTTAGCGGGGTGCATCGACGAATGGAAACCGTGAATCAGGGTGAGATTGCCCAGCTTGAACCGCTCGGTGACCCTCCAGTGAATCCAGTTAATTCTCATCTTACGGAACTCGTCCTCTGTTTCCTGTGCCTTCTGGGCGCAAAGATCGGCTAATACGCCGTTACTGGTCTCACTGCCAGCCCGCCACAACCGATGGTCGTGGTTGCCCAGTGTGAGGTAGTTCGGCCGATACCAGTCAAGTAGCTCCATGCCGCAGTTGTAATCGTAGCGGATACCCTCCGCACGCTCCTCTGGACCAGCTCCCCTGCGTATAGACCGGAAGTCCCAAACGTCTCCGAGGTGCACCCGGTGTTTCGGCTGCCAGTCTTCCATAAACTTCTTGAAAACTTTGAGTGCCTTTGGGCAAGCCAGATCTCCGTGAGAGTCTGCCATGAAGATTGATTTTTCCCAAGCCATGATTATTTGAGTTTAAGTGATTCCCATGCTGGCCAGAAAATCTCGTCGACGCATCTGACGATAGCTTCTTGGTCATATTTTTCGAGCCAGCCCACGCCGGAGATGAGGAGAGATGCCTCAAGTATCTCATGCCGAAGTGTGACAACTGTCAACTTATCATTTTTAATCAGATCTGAGATCCAGATAGTTCTGCTATCGTGCTCATACTGTCCATACGCGTCTTCCAATTTACCAATTTTCAGCTTAACTCGCTGTCCTGCAATCTTGACGCTGGTTGGAAGTTTCATAGTTGGTCATGGTTAAACGCATTTCTCGATAGCGTTTGCGTAGGCTACTGCCAGTTGATCGGGGTTGATCTTGGCGCAATCCTGCGCGTTCGACCCAAAGAAAGGTTCTAGGATGACCGCTGGGCAGTGCGTGAGTTCCAAGAACTTACCGCCGCGATCTTGTTTCATAATGGATTTGAGTCCGCGAGCTTTGATCTTCGGGAACACCTTTGAGAACTCGTCATTGAACTTCTGGGCAATACGTCTACCCAATAAAGAGGAGTGCCAGTATAACCACTCATGCCCGCTGGCTTCTGGTGAGGCTGAGTTGAAGTGCAGTTCAATGGCGAAGGTAGCCCTAGCCATCCTGACTTGATTGGCGACGTTGAACATCGCCGTGCCATAACCACTCCCAGCGTAATCGCTGAAGATCTTGCTACTGATCTTCCTGTCAGCAAGAATCTTTTGCAGTTCGGTTGCGACTTTTAAATTGAAGTCGCGCTCACTGATCTTTAGCGGGACGGAGTAAGCACCTCCATCGTATCTCCCGCTGATCTTTCGGCTGTGTCCTATGCAGATGGCTATCATTGATTTAATCTTTCGAGAATTTTTTCTTATATGATGCCCAACCGCCGAGTCTGACGGCACGGTAAACTGTTTCACGGGTTATCCAGCCAACTCCAGCGTTATACATGGCTTCTTTGAAAATCTTGTCCGCATCTTTACGTTCTGAGACTGGGAATGATTCATCAGAATCCTTGGAGTAGAGATAATCATGCACCAAAGCGGCTGAGAAATACGAGCCCCAAGGTGAGAAGATGTTCCAAAAAATCTGTGGGACGCTGGCTCCGTCTGTGTGGAAGCCTTTAGGAATGACGATGGTTCCGACTGACGAGTGGTAACGGAATGCTGCGGTGAGCCGGAAGATTCTACTGCCTCCACGCATACCTGCATCACTGAACTGTGCTACGTCTGGGAACTCATCGGTCATTTCGTTTTCTTTTGATGTCCTGCCACAACTTGATGCACATCAGGATGGACACCATAATACCTGCGAAGAAAGACAATACCTGCATCCATGCTGTAAAATCCTGAACAATCGTGGACAGATAGGAGATCAGAGCTCCAGCTATTCCAGTGGCTCCGTTGAGGATCGTGTGTGCAGGTGAGTCGTGCATGGCTTTATTTCTTTTTGGTAGGGGCGACTTTTACTTCGCCTGAGTGAAGCTCTTTCAAAAGTTTTTTCTTCTGCTTAGTAGACAACGGAGTTGCCTTTGAGAGAAGGTATCCTACTTGAGCTTTACTTTTGGTTGCAGTCATGGGTTTATCCGATGGCAGTTTTAAGGCTGTCGAGCAAGGCGCAGTTCTCTGCACCGAGCGCGGCGTCAATAGCGGCAGCAGGGATAGCGGGAACGGCAGGAGATGCAGGGATCACGCGACCATCTTCAAGGGTGCGTTCTGCAACTGCGGGACGAGCTGGAACGCCTTCGGCACGGAGTTTGGCTACGTTGTCCTTTACGGATTTGATTTGCTGGAGAATTTGACGAGCTACGTTTTTAGCAAGTTCGTCTGTGGTAACGGCGACTGGTTGTAGTGGCATAATAGTAGTAGTGTTTGTTGGTTTTAAGATGTGCATTATTGCACTGAGAGTTTTTAAGCGAAGTGAGCAATGATTCTCCAATTAGTCCCATCAAAGCAAGCGAGAATTTTTCCAGTTCCCCCAGAGGTCACAACTGATCCAAGACTGAATGGGCTGTCTGCGTCATTGACGTAGCACACAGTTCCTTCGGCGGGTGTTGCGGGAAGGGAGGCGTATGCTGTTGGAGTATAGGAAGCACCTTGTGCAAAAGCGGGTGTTCCAGATGACCAATCTGCTGCGACAGTAATGCCGTCAGATGCGAGGAGTTGGCGGTTGGCTACGTCAATAGCTAGATCAGATCCCGCTTCGTCTGATATGTAATCTGCCCTTAAAGCGTCAGCTTGTAGCGAATATGCCGTAAGGTTGTAAGCACCAAGGTCTACGTTTGCTGTTGCCCCCATGTAAGGAACACCTGTTGTTTCTGTAAGAAGATTTCCTCCTGAAGTAGGGAGATAGCAATCTAACCCACCAACAGCAGAGATTGAATACAAATTAAGTATCCCATGTTCGAGTGCATTTAAATATCCGCCGAGTGATCCAGACCAATCAAAAATTGCGTAACCATCACTTCCGATGAGTTGGCGATTACCCCAATCAACAGAAGTGAATCCATAAACATCATACAAGCCTCTTGCATCACCATTGATAAACTCTTGATCTAATGTATTACGGATCGAATATACTCCCACAATAGGGTTAGTATTTACGTCTAAATAACCAGAAGACCAATCGAGAACTGGGGTTAATCCATCTGCTGCAATTAGTTGGCGGCTTTCAGTGCTGATAGCGGCAGCTTGGTTGGTATCAATAAAACCTTCTTCAGCCCAAATAGGCATACCAAAATAAGCCCGATTAGCTCCTTGAAATGCAAATTGAACCTCTGGATATGCCCCATTAACAAGAAGTTGTGCGCCATTAGACCAGATTAAACCACCAGTGCCGTCAGTCTTAAGTGATCCTTGGTCAAAGGATAGTCCTTCACCTAGCGCACCTGCTCCTGTGGTATTGCTCCAATCCAGCATGGATATTTCGGAAACTCCATCCAAGTAGATAAGGTTTCTATCCGCCAATCGGATACTACCGCCACCAACATCAAATCCTCCTGCGCCTGAAATATAGTCAGCAACTAGATACTGAACAGTCAAATACCCACTGCTGTCTGTTTTTAGTAGAACTTCTGGATTAGCTTTACCATCACTCGTAGAAGGAATAACTTCTTCTTCCCAAACTGCTGTATCGGTTGTTGCATCAGTGCAGACGTAAGCTGTTCCGTCATCGAGGATGCGGCGAGAACCAACAACGTATCCTTTGGTTTCATCATCTGTAGCAGTAGGAGCAAACGTAAAGCCAAATTGCTCAACGCGAATCGTGAAGCCGTCTTGACCCATTACATACAGTCGTCCTGCTTCCCACTTAAACTCATAGTCAAGCGAGCAAACCATAGCGATACCACCTGCACCGCCGTTGCCAGCATCAGTCAGTCCTTCTCTGAGTCGAGAACCATTTGCAAAGTTGATGTCTGCACCAGAGTCCATCGTGCCCCCAGCGAGTGGGAGGAAAACATTTGCTGGATCTTCTTCAGCTAAGAAGGCATCCATTGCGGAAGATAGTGTTAAATCGGGCATATTTTAAGGGCGTTTGTAGATTGAGGTTCCGTCAGGGCGTTTGTAGGTGCTTAGTCCATCGGGGCGTAAATACGTAAAAATAGAACCTGCCCCCGCACCTTGGGTTAGTGGCCTGCTGATGCGGCGGCTGAGTGGTCTGGAGATGTCGCGGGTTAAGCTCATGTTTGTGGGATGATCCTGTTGATACGAATTTCGATACTCGGCGAGGTTGCACCGGAAAGCTCAATGTCAACTCTGTCAGCTCCAACGGCGATGATCAAACCGCCAGATTCTGTGAAAGACCCGTCAGGGTATGTCACGGCTGTTTTGTTACCGGCTTTCCACTTAATGTCCAAAGTTCCACCGCCGAAGTTTCCTACGGCAAATACAGAGTATTCGCCCGGAGCTAGTGAAAGCGAAGTGGTTCCGTCGGCTGTCAGTTTGGTTTGTGGGTAGTTATTCATGGTAAGCAGGTTATTTTTGATTTCGGGTTACCCCATCTCAGCCATTACAGCTTTGACAAAATCAGGATTTGTTTGGTCTTCAGCATCCGGACTTGGTGTCTCTTCGTCAGGTTTGTCCATGTCTTCGAGTTCGGCACCGTCAAAGGCTGTGACCGTGAGCATGCCATCATCGCCAAGAGCTACTGTAGCTACTGTCTCAAATGTTTGACCGGGTTCGACGCCATCTGGAATTTGAAAGCCTTTAGGTATAGGAAAATTTTTCATAGTGGTAAAAAAGAAGGGGCCCCCGACAACCGGGTTATCGGGGGCCCCTGTGGTTTGGATTAGACGCTGGAGGAGATTACAGCACTCGTGGTGCATGCAATTTCGCCGATGTCATTTGGGCAACGGAGGTGACGAATCACGTAGCCGAACTCAGGACGAACTGGTTTCGATCCGGTCTGCATGACAGAGCGGAAGTAACCCCAGTTACCATCAGGGTTCTCGACGCGGTCGAGGATGTTGCGCCATTTGAACTCACCCATGTATTGTTGTGGGTCGAACTTCACGTCGCCGCCGGGGCTGGTGATGCTGTCAGGAACCATGGAGTGGAACACGTTCATAACAAAGATGATCGAGTCCTCGTGAGTTGCTGAGAGGTATGCTGGGTTGATGGACTGTTTGGTTCCACGGACGTTGGCCGCAGATCCGACATAAGGCTCAACACGAACCCATGCACCGCCAACGAAGTTGTAGCGAGGTGGCATGTAGTCGGTGATGTGGTAGAACCCTTTGTAGGAGCGGGTGACGCCGAGTGGTTTGAGCAGCTCGCTTGGGTTTGCATCGCGGAAATCCTCACGGACACCGGATTCAAAGATCAAGTCCTCAGAAGTTTCTGGGGAAGTGATAAGCACGAACTGAGGAGCGCCATTGGCCATACCAACAGAACCGTCACGACCTGCACCATCGGTGAGGAGGTTCGAGTAAATCCGGCGAAGGATTGCGTTGGTGAGCTTGGTGGTGGCGGTAGTCGCTGGGAACGAAGCGGTGCCTTCAGGAAGACCTGCGGTAGCAACCACTTTGTGCTCAGAAAGACGGACGTATTCGTTGCGGAAACGCTCTTTCCAAACATAAGCCACGTTCTCGGTGAGCTGGTCACGCATAATGCGAAGCTGCTCTTGGAACTGGAACGAGTTGCGCACATCGTTGACGCAGATCTTGTCGGACTCCAGAGCCTTGGTCTCAAGGTTGTAAGTGCGGACGGATTGCGCTGGCGAAATCACCGAGGCGTTAGGCACACAGGTGTTGCCGGAGCCGTCGTTGACTGCGAGTGGGGTCCAAGTGCTTACGTCAGCAGCGAGGGAACGCTCAAAGGTAAGAACACGGATGGTGTCGGAAAGGCCATTGGGCCACTTCTCCTTCTTGACCAGCTTGAGCCAAGGGGACGTATCGAGGGTGCGTTTGTAAATGTCTGGTCCGAGAAGGTTCTCCTGACGGACCAAAAGGTCATTGATATCTGCCATAATTTTGGTGGGCTTTGCCCGGTTTGAGTGAATGAAAGAAAACACGTCTTGTGTTCCCCTGAATCCTCCCGAGCCAGAGAAGGCCACCTTGCGGCGGTATTATGCTCTTTTGAATATACTGAAAATTGTTCCAATCGTTGGGTAAGGTGATCAGTGACCTCACGCACAACATGTCAGGATATGTTGGGTTGTGTCAACCAAAAAAAAACCACTCTTTTTACAGAGTGGTTTTTTTGAGGAACGTCAGAGATTCTGCATGATGTTATCAATCCAATCGTCGGATCGTCGTGCTTCAGTTTCCGTAGAAGTTTTGGGAGCTCGTGTCCCCGGACTTCCTTGGGTTAGTTCGGACACTCTCGACTCGGCGGTTGCAGCTCTTTCACTCAAAGCAGCTATCTGCTTAGCTAATCTTGGGATCATGAGTGCCGACACCACACTGAATGCTTGAACATTCGGAGCGCTGGTATTGAAGTCAGAGCTTGTAGCTTTGCTTACCAAGTCGCTGTAGAACGAATCTGCTGTATCTCCGTCTTCCAAGTCGATGAACGGGATTACTTTCTTCAGGCTCTCGGCAGTGGTTTCGATGGACGAGTTGAGCTTCTGTCTGAATGCGGCTTTTTCTTTTTCAGTTTCAGCTGCGAGTTTGGAATCCAATTCTTTACGAGCTTCTACAGCTTGGGCATGCAGCTGATCGCGCTTGTTGAATATCGTCTGAGTGTCGATAGCCATTTGGTAGATGGAGTAGCGATCAGCGTCTGGCACTCCAGAAAGAATGTCTTCAAACAAGCCATTACGCTTGGTGATGTCTGACTCAGCCAGAGCTTCGTATAAAGCGTCGACGTCAATTCCGTGGCGTGTGGCGATGTTTTCGGCTGCGGTGGCGATTGCTTCCAAAGGTTCGTTCACCACGTTCTTGAATTCGCGGGTGGCTTCGATCTTAGTAAGCGCGAGTTGTCGCTCTGCTTCATCTGCAAACTTAGCCTTCTCGATGATATCCGGATCTATGGTGTTGTTTTTCTTAGCCTCTTCAAGTTCTTGAAGTAGCTGAGCTTCTCTGGCACGAGCTTGCTTGATCTCTGCTCGGATTTCTCCCCACTTCATCGAAGCTTCGGGAGTGCTTTTGCCGGGCGGTTTATCTGGAATTCCGTCCAGATCGTCAGTCGTCCCAGACTGATCGTTTGAATCTGTTGTCGCCTCTTTGGGCTTTGGTTCCGGAGTTGAGGCTTTGTTCAACTCGGCCATGATGTTATCGACAATATCGACTCCTTGTTCAGAAACAGAACTCGTTTCGTTTGTCGATGTGCTTTGAGGTTCTGCAATGGAATCCATCGCGTCGGCGATAGGGTCGATTGAAGACTCAGTGGGTAGTGTGTTGTTTTCGGTAGACATAGATTATAGTTGTTTGGCAATGTGAGACCACTCTCTTGGAGCTGGTTCTGAAGATACTTTCTTGATCTCGCTGGCGAGTTGAAACAAATCATCCAACGCTTCATTGGCTCCTGCCATGGTGTGGTATGACGCAGATCCGATTACGGGATCTTTCATCGTAGCCATTGTAGCTGTTGGTTGGTAGTTCCTGCGTATGATTCTGATTGCCTCAAGTATTGTAGGCTCTTTCAGTAGTGTCGCAAGATTGATGCGATTGATATCGTCCTTGAGCCAATTCTCAAGTAGTGGGTTGGTGGTGTTTATCATTTGAATGGTGGTCTTTTTTTAGTGACCGCGTTTTCCACAAAGCTTCTTACTTTAGCGCTTTGAACTTTTTGGTCTGCCAAGCTTAAACCTTGGCTGATTCTTGAAGTTTCCGCAATAGCTTCGTCGGACATCTTAGGAAGATTTTGGTCACCTCCAATAGCCCTCGAAACTACTGTTTGTCTAAAAGCATCGTCATCTGTATAGTATGCTTTTCCTGCAGGGCCCGCTTTAACTGGATTAAATTGTTCTCTCCATTGGGACATCTCAGGAGTTATCTTAAACTTAGGTTTATCTCCACTCTCAGACATATAATGTCTGGATGCTTCAAGTTTAATCAAAGCGTTTTTACCACGAGTGTCACCTTTAAAATAATTTGGGTTTGCAACTATAGAAGAAGGTTCGCCGCCGCCCTGTCCGAGTGGATTTGTTTTACCGCCCCACGCCATGCCCGCCACTTTTTTTCCATCGGCATTGAAGTAATTATCCAAACCCAGTTCTGCCGATGACTTTACTGGATACCCAGCAAAAGACTTCAGCTCTGGATTCGGTAACCCTTTTGTCTTTTTAAGTTTTGCCAATAGTGGGTTCATAAAAATGCTATGCAAGACGATTGATTGCCGAAGCCGCTTTGATCTCTTCGATCTGACGTTTCATGGTAGCCTCTTGAATTTTCAAGTTCATCGAAAGCTCGTGTTTTTCTTGCTGTTGTTGAATGTCAGCGCGATGTCTTTCAAACTTAATGATGTCTTCAACTGATTGTTGAGGTTGTGCAGCTTCGGCTGGAATTTGTTGGTTGCCTGCTTCGGCTTGTGCCTGAGCTTCTTCGGCAGCTTTGCGTTCCATTGCTTGAAGTTTCTTGACTCCGTTAGAGATAATCTCTCCAGCTTGTTGAAGGATCTGGCGGAGTCCGGCTGCGCGACTTACCACACTCGCATCTCCAGACACCATATCAAGATGCTGTGCTGAGTGGTTGTATATCGGCATGAGTCTTGGAGCCACCTCTTCAATCGGAAGTGCTTGTTCCTCAGCCTGAGCAAGAACCTGTTGGATCTTACCAGCGTGAACTTCAGCGTGGATGATGTGGTCATCGTCAGGCAAGATCTCAACTTCTTCGCCAGACATGAGGTCATTGTTCTCAAGCATCGCGATGCGGACAGACGGAGGAGTGCGACCGCCGGGCTTACGGGGAACGTAACGATCAGCTTGGGCAACACCGACGGTGGCGACCGTGCGGTCTCTCCGCAGGTTATACCGTCCGGTATCATCGTATCCCGGAGCCATCTCTTCGAGTTGAGCCAGAGCCATCGCACGTGCGGTAGGGCTGCCGCCACCTAGTGTGCGGACTACGCGAACCGCATCAATGTCGATATTGTAAAATGCTTCAAGTGGCACTCCGCGTTCCAAAATACGACGACGAAGTTTGGCTACTTCGGGACCGCCCGGCTCTACTGTGATGTAGTTTTTGCGGACGATGCGTCGAACAACCTCGCGCATAAGACGCTCGAATGGAGCATAGAAAAATTGTAGTGATGTGGACGAAAGTCGTGTGGCTTCTTCCAATCGTGCGGCAACTTCAAACCGTGTTTTGCGCTCACCACCAAAAGCGGATTGCGTATTGTAAGATCCGACACGTTGATTGAGCATACCATCCATCTCATTGAGCACGGGCAATACCGCCTGCTGGAAGCTGGGCATGGAGAAATTCTCAATGCTGGCGTTGGGGTGTAGCACCATGTGAGACCCGAACGGAGTCAAAGCGATCTGGCTCAGAGTGTCTTCATCGTTCGGTTTGATAATCAAAGATGACGACAGGAAAGCGCCATCGACGCTCTTGGAATACAGTCTGTTCCGAACTTGTTCGAGTGGGTAGATCTTGTGACCTAGTCCTCGCACGCCATGGATGTGGGCATTAGTTCCCAGTCCGTATGCGAAAAGCACGAATGACTGCTGCATCGAACCATTCTTGCTGTTGTTCTGATAGAGAAACTTCTCGTCTTCGCCGCGCTCTGATAGACAGTCGTTAGAGATGATGTAGTGCGTGATCGAATTGTCGAACTCGCGAACCCATGCGTGGACTACTTTAACTTCGCTGTGCTTAGCCGAAGTTCCCAAGTCGTTGTTTTTGTATTCAGCTTCGAGGGCTTCCCAATCTGTAGATTGTGGGGATTGCGAGCTGGCTTGTGATAGCGCTTTGCGAACTGCTGGGACGTTCCATCCAAGTGATGTCGCGCTTTCGGGATTCTTGATCTTGGAATACAGGTGCCAGCTAGGATAGCTGCGGCGAGCGCATGCTACTTCGAGGTCATCTTCAGACATCAGTGTTTGACGTGGGAAGTAAAACTCGCCAAGTCCAGCTCCGCGATATCTCCAATCCGAGCTGTCAGGCCAATACCCAACACCGATTCCGTGCATCAAAAACTGATGGCAGATAAAGAGTGTGTTGAAATTGAACTGAGACCAGTCGCGAATCATGCGAGTGATCTCCTCATTTATGACTGCCTCCCACTCAAACCGCTGTTCTGGAGATCCAAATTTCGTAGGGCATGACACGATGTCTTCAGAAGACTGAAGCAGGTCAACATAACCAGCCATCGCATATTCGAGTTGAGTTTCAGCTCCGCCAAAGTTTACGTTGGTTAGATCGCTCTGCCCACGGTTAGCCAATTCCTTTTCGTCATATGGAGCATCGCCGTCAAACATTGCCTGTATGATGGCGCGGTTTCTGGCATTTCCGTCATCATCGCGGTAAAAGCGCTCGAACATCTCCCTGAGAGATGCTGCGTTTTTAATACGGCGATCTGGGACTGGTCCTTTTTCTGGAACATTCTTCAGTGGGATATCGGAAAAGCTTTCAGCGGTTTGCATAAGATTAGTCTAGGTTGATCCGGCGCACGCCGTTGGACGAAGGTATCTCAGAAACCCTAGGTGTTACAAGTTTTTGTTCTTCGACATCATCATCGTCAAGGGAAAGTTTTTTAGAAGTTGTTGTCTTTTGGGTTTTAACTGCCTCTTTGGCACCCATATTAAACGTCACGAGGTCGTCAAAGAAATTGGAATCCGTGCTCGAAGCAGCCATCTCCCACCTCAAAGTATCCCTCCACAACTCATCTGGGCGCAAGTAATTGATGAGTGATGATGCTGTGGCGAACTTCTGATCGAAAACCGTAGGGCCCTCAAAGCGTTTGCCGCCTTCGATAATCATTCCGTTTGGTAGTGTTTGGTTACCTAACGATTTTGTTTTGCCAAAGCACTTGCCGCCACTTTTGAAAAACGCGGATTGTGTGGCATCAGCCCAACCCGACTCGTTCGGGAAATACGCAGGATCGTGGTAAAGGAATGGTGGATTGGTGATCTCGCCGGGATCAGCTTGGTATGCGGCAGCCCACCGTGACGCTACAGAGAAATGCGTGTTGGCAAGATTGAATCCAACATTGGGGTCGATGGATGCTGTGAAAACCAAAAACGCTTTTTTGAAAAACGGTTTGACTCGGTCAAAAAACTTCTGTGCTTCTGCGGCATCTGTGTCCGAAGGGAGTGAAGTAACCAAGAGAATGTGGTTCTCATTGTTGCCGTGGGTCTCAATCGCCTTGGCTAGTTTGTTAAAATCTGCGCGGGCTGGGATGTGAGGAATTGCGATAATCATGGTTGCTGTGTTGGTTAGTGGTATTGTTCAGTATTGTCAACTGGAAAGTTTCTTCGTGGGCAATTTATTCCGTGCGACGAAAGTAGCCCATGATCTTTGAGGTGTGGCTAAGGCTTGCGAATTGATTGAATCTCCGATCAAGTATGGTGTTGGAGATGTGGGGCTTTGTCGGAATCCGAACTTCATCCGGCAAAATTCCACGAGTCCGAGCATTGCGTCGCCGAGGTCGGGAGACTCGTTGGTTCTCTTTTTGAGTTCCTTCTTCGATTCTATTTTCAACCTGCGAGCTGCCGTTCCTGAGTTGCTGGCAGCGTGCTCGCGGCGGCAGATCTCTTTGGCGGCGGCAACGTCTACCCCGCGTAAAGCCCCGGCAGCTAAGAATGCTTTGGCTGAATACCAAATCTCAGTGACTCGATTTTCGTATCGTTCCTTGGCTGGAGTTTTATCGGTCTTCGATACGGGCTTGCTGGTAGCGGCTCCGCTGAAGTTTATGCCTGTGACTTGGGGGTCCCACTCACGGTGAACAATACTGCCCCAAGGACCACCTCCGCCTGTGGAATCAAATGCTGCATACTGTGGGAGCACTCCCCTTGCGATACATCTATCGCGAAACAGGTGCACCATTTGGTAGTCGTATGGCATCGTCTTGTCTTCCATGTCAGGCATCAACGTGTCAAACCCATCGAATTGTAGGTAGATCCGCCCGTCTGCGGCTGCGCCATAAGATCCGTAGTAGAGAATCGCCCGGTCGCCGCCTTCGGTAAACGAGGGGTCGAGGAAAGCCATACGCACTGGGCGTTCAGTTCCCCACACTACTCGCTCCATTGCCTTGGCATTGATGAACTCAGTCTCCGAATAGATAGTCTGTGAAGCTCCATCAGGAACCCACATACCACGCACCATCCGGTAGAAGAATGGGCTGTTCCTACCATATGTTGTGGCATCTAAGTTGATCATCTCGGTTGACGGCATCCAGAAATACTTCTCATTCGGTTCTGTAATCCGTGGGTTATACAAGCCGTCGAATCGGATACACATGCCACGGTCTGTCTTCCAACGGGTCATGTCGATGTCGATGGTGTCCCACCCTTCTTTGGGTTTTGCGAATACGCCGAACGTGTCGAAACGGGAATCGGGGTTACCAAGTCCGATCAACTGGAAGTGGCGGTTCTTGGAAAGGTTGGCGTAAGCTGCGTTGAGGATAGACTCGGAGCAACCCGTCATCTCGTCCACGATCATGATAAGTTTGCCGATGCGACCTCCCGGTCCCTGTGTGGCTGGCGCTTTAATTCCGATGAGTGAGTCAAGTGCTGCCCGTTCTTTGGATTTCTCAGACGCAAGGAGCACAATACCCGACGAATCGCTGATCGAATGGCCGTCGTATCCTAGCCCTTTGATCATGTTCATCGACCAGTTTGCTTTGCCCGGAGGGTCTGGTAAAGCTTCCCAGTATTCCTTGAGTGTTTTCCAGATACGCATCTTCGCACCTTGAATGGTGGTTGACATGATGATGATCTTCGTGTGCGTCGGGTCTATCAGATAGTTTGTCAAAGCCCAGAGAGCTGCTGGGTCTGACTTGCCACTGGATGCAGAACCCGCTACCGCGATGTATGCGTTCTTGCAGGCGACGTCGATAAACTCTTCCGCCCACGGGTTCCAGATGAACTGTTTCGGTGACTTGACTTCTGGGTTGTTCCAAATCAAGTCGACAAACTTCTTAAAGTGCCCCGCTCTACCCAATCCCCCTTTGTCTACCGAATGATTGCGCATGTAGCACATCTTCTCCACATAGATCATCTGCGCCAATGTTGGCGGTGAAGAGATTCCTTTGAAGGGTAGGTTATAGAAATTGGTGTAGAGCGGAGGTGTTGCCATAATTTACTTGTGGTTTTTCCAATCAAACCGATGAACAGTCCGACCTCGTCTGATAAACTGACCTTTATACGGTGCGTAGAACCCGTCAAGCTTTGAAAGAGCTCGCCCAACTCTGGACGAGTTCCACCCTTGACAAGCTGCCTTAGTGCTCGGATTGAGTTGCAGTTCGGAATACAGCTGAGTTGACGTGCCATCCCAATCAAACTTGCCGTGCATGTCGTTGACCACATCCCCAAACATATCGAGCGTTTCGACAAACGAAAACTCAGGGCTTGACTCAGCAGCGACCTTGCGGACGAACTCGTGATGGTATGGTTTGATACCGAACCTCGCCTTGTCTAACATGTCTTTAGGTATGGTGTAGTCCAACAAATACTTTGCAAAATGTGGGATCTCACGCCTCAAGGTCTTCTCGTTCTCCTCGTTGCTTTTAAACGGGTGCTTATTGTCACTCGTTTTGAAATACATCAGTTTGTCGGAGATCGAGTTGTCCAGTGTTGGTATGACGTCCAACGAACTGCTGTCAGCGTTACAGGTTATGATTACCCTGCCGTGCCAAGGAACTCGTCTAGCGTCCGCACCTTTTGGATGGTAGTCCATGAATGGGTTTGCGATAGATCGCTTGAGCAAATCCCCGAACAACCTGCGGTGGTTATAGTCTGAGGATGTGGTGGTATCGTCAATCGACCATACTGGTGCTGATGCAAGGTTCTTGGTGAACGCAGTTTGTCCTGAAAGAAGTGGGGACGCGTCCTCACATCCTCCCATAAGCACGCTCAGAAGTCTGCTTGACAGGAATGTTTTACCGCTTCCCGCACCGCCCGTGATGATAATCCCGTGACCTTGCGCCGGAGACCACAGATGACCCGCTTGATAAAAGCGTTTCAGCCAAGCAAAGAAATACTCGTGAGGGTAGAAACCATCCTGCGGTATCGGATCAAAGAACTTGGTCAGGAACTCGTATATGAACGGCCACTTGCTAGGATCTCCATCGTCCGCTGGTTGAGCTACTTTGGTGCATCTATTGTTGAACCACTTCTCTCCAGCATAATCAACAGGACCGGGTCGGTAGTGCACCATCGGCACTGCTGCCACAACTCTGCGATGCGTGTTGATGAAGAACCTAATCTCGTCAATCTCAGAAGCTGTTTGCTTCTTGGCAAGGGCATCTGAGAATCCAAGGCACCGCAGCCTCAGACATAGATCATCCTTGGATGACGTGACTACGCGGTCATGATCTTGCTCATACTCGTGGTATACTTTGCCGTCGTAATGAAGACCTCCGATGGCTTGTTCGATGGTTTTGTTTTCATACTCCTCGACAAATTTCTTTCCGAAGATCTCTTCCCAAGAGACGAATGATTTTCCTGCTCGGTCGGAATAACAAACCATGCCATACTCGCCAACCTGAGCGCCAACTCGATCAATGCCATCGTCAATCCAGAACAAAGGTCCGCGAGCATTGTATTCAAATGCTGTAGTCCATCGCCCCGGAAACCTTGATTGCACGGCTGCGGCAATCTGGTCGATGGGAATCATGGCTCGCTCTGAGGTCTTTGTGGTGGCACGTCCTGCCGCCTCAAAGAAACAACGGTTGAGCAATGTATCAGAAACAGGACGAACTTCGATCTGCTTCCAGTCCCTGCCGATCTCAAAGAACTGGTTGGGTTTATCCCCAGTCTTGTCACGACCTCCGACTACAAGTCGATCCACCGCAAGTTTGGACATCAGCTCTTTGATAAACTCGGCACGAACTGCTGCGTGATCCACCAAGACTGGGTTCTCAAACTCCCAAACAAGCCGCACCTTGTCGCTGTAGGTTCTGAGAATCCAGTTAGGGATTGCCATAGCCTGATGCTTTGAAACAGCTGTCAGAATTTTCGCTTTGATGTCGTCGGTTGATTGCCCGATAAGCTTCTCCGAATCGTAGTCCACGATCATGCCGTGCATGAGTCGTGCCGGATTGGTTTCACTGATCCTCCTAAAAGGATTCGATCCCTCAACCATTGATATGAAGTAATGGTCTGTTAGAGGATCGTTGCACCACTCGCGGAAATCCTGCTTGCTTGGGAACTGCGGTGCCGCAATCCCAAGACTGTCAGGAGTCCCGACGAAGTCGTGGAGCTCGAATGAGCTCAAATTTTTCAGATACTTGTATGAACTCACAGGGGTTCTCAGTTAAATTCTGTGATTACAGTTTGTTCTTCGTTAGACACTTGTTGTTGCTCAAGGTCGATAGTATCGTCGATAAAGATAGGGGCTTTAGGTCCGAACTTGGATATGGAGCTTGTGACGATTTCGAGCACGATAGCATGGGCTTCGTCCAGTTCAACTGCCTCAGCAAATCTAACCAGAGATGCGAGTCTCGGTAAGGAGTATGCCATGCGTGGTTGTGATAGTGGTGAGATGGTGCATCCGAGAACAGCTGCATCATACATTGGGTCGAGCGTTGGTGGTTTGGTATTACCGCGTTTCATTGTGTTAGTTAGTTAGTTATTTTTTGTAGACTTTGGAAATTTCAGCTTCAACGCCGACTGGAAGGTTTGGACACCACGTTGGCGGGGTGCTCATTATTTGGGTCACGTTTTTCAGAGTGGCTTGTGCATCGGATTCGTCAACTTCAATCACTACTTCGTCGTGAATTCTCATAATTACTTTGTATCCAGCTCGGATAACCCGAAGGGCACAGTCCCTGAAAACGTCGCGGGCGAAGGCTTGGGTTATGTTTTCTGACAAAAGCCCTGCGTAAATACGTGATCTTGTATTGACCCCGTTCCTGACTTGGGCGCATGTGTATCCATCTCCGTTCTTGAGAACCTTGCGGTATTTCATGGATCGTCCTCCGGGCAACTCAAAGTTCAGATCTGAATTATGTGATTTGATAAGTTGGTCTTTAAGTATCTGCCACAAGCCTGTAATACATGGGTTAGACTCTCGAAAATCGGTAACCTGTTCCCACGAATTGACCCACATGTCCTTCCAATTTTCTTCAAGTTTGTTGAACCTAATTAAGACCTTCGCCCCATATTCACCAATACCTGCCCAATACTGTATAAATTTCTGGCGTTGCTGCTGGCTGGTTGGTGCCCCGAAAATCATTTTGAAATCTTCATCGTTGATGTAGTTTTTTGCCATCTCGATGAACTTCTCGAACCCCGCACCATACCCAAGGGCAAGACAGTTATGTGCAACGTGCTTCGATGTGCAAAACCTACTCCTCGGCCCGGCGTTTAGAATATCGTAGACCTGCACGGTTGCTTCTGGATTCTCTCTCAAGGATCTCCTCTCCGGTGAGGCCGTGTTTAACAAGTCTAACAACTTGTTGCGGTAAATATCGGGTGATGTAGCGATCTGCAAAGTCTCTTGCAGGCATTGATTCACCTTGATAAGTAACCCAGAGAGTGTTGCGAAGATTCCGCATGTTCTCAGTGCGTGTTGCCCACCGGATGTTCCCGGGTGCGTAGTCTCCTGTCGTGTCAACGCGATCAATTTCTCTGGATACATCTGCGTTTGGAAGTGATTTTGCATAATTGATAAAGTCTATTTTGTTTAAAAAGTCTGGGTGCATTCTAACTCCGAGAGCCCCGTAGTTTTTGTATCCTCTGCATGAGGGGTTATAGCAACGCTCGCGCATTGCAACCCACCTATCGGACAGAGCTCTATCGAGTTCATCGAGGTCCCTCCCCCACACTGGTATGTCCTGTGTCCGTCGAGCCTGCTTCACGCCGCATTTTGCGCATTGTTTGGATTTCCCAGATCTTATGTTTACCCAATCTTTCTCGTAGTGCCCCCCACATATAGTGCATTCGACTGAAGCATACTGATACCCATTCTTTCGCGAGCACACGTCCGACAAAATACGCCAGTTTCCGAACATCGCTCCAACTTGAGTGGGGAGTGTTTCTCCCGAGTAGTTGTGCGGTATCATTCCTTTGATAAATGTCCCCGACTCGCTCCTCCCCTGAATTGGTGAACATGATGTGATCTTCGGTGATAAACTCACCCCCGAACTCTTTGACTTGCTTGTGCCCTGACATGATGACTTCTTCATAGGAAACCCATTCCACACCATCCCAGATCCGTAAGCAAGATTTATTTTTGTCTTTGATGCTGGATAACTCTTCAATGGTCTTGTAACCTTTGTTCGTCAAAATTGGCACGGTGCCGTGTAAACATCTTGCTTTGGCCAAAGCATACATTTGAGGGTTTTCTTTTTTGAGAACACCTCCCATCCACCCCATCGACACACGAGCATGAACCTCATAGGGACTCATCCCTGTGGAACACAGATTAAGTGTCGCCTCATCTTGGGACAGGTATGCTAAGCATCGTGGTTCGATGTTTGAGAGGTCAGCCAGCACAAAGGTCTTCCCTTCAGGTGCCTCGATCAGTTCGCGGAAGTTGACCCCGAACATCGTGCTTCGAGAAAAGTTCTGGACGTTGATGCCGCCCTCGCCGGAGTCGCGACCTGTATGCCCGCCGAAGTATTTCAAACCTGTCATCATCCGACCGTTGAATGTTCGGATCTTCATGGCTTCGAGCTTCTTCATCAGGGCGTTGCATCGGCGGTAGGTGCGCATCGCATCGACCCATGGATACTTCATCCCATATTGTTCTTCCCACAGCGAGCACTCCTCAGAGTCTTTGGCTAGAGAAGACGGTGGGACGAGTCCCTCTGCGCGGCAATGATCGTCGAGTTGCTTCTTGGAAAGTGGCGGATGTGCCGGATACCAAGGGATCTGTTCGGCGGCTTCCCAGATCAAATCCTTCAGATGCAGGATCGACGACTCGATCTTCGGCAGATTTACAGGAATGCCCTGCCATGCCATCAGCATGGTAGCTTTGGAAAAGTCACGTTCATCCTGCGGCCAATGTGGTCCGAGCAGTTTCCACAAATGGTAACAGCACTCGGAGTCTCGGAGGGCGTATTCGGAAACCTCCTGCTTGAACTCGGGAGTCATGTCGTTCCACTGTTTTCCTTTCATGGCATTCCGAGTTTCTTTGGAAACAGGATACTTGTCCGCCAATGACGTAGATGCGATAGCCCCTTTCAGGTTGCGCGGCAACCCGTGGTAAGCCGCACAGTCTGCGGTGCAGAGCCACTCTTCGGGTTGGTGTGCTGCATCCACAACACCGAGCTCGACAAGCCGATCAAAGACCGCGCCGTCAAATGCTGCGTTATGGGACAGCCATCGCGTGCCGAGTCCACCGATCAAAGACCAGTCAAAGTCTTTTGGGTGACCTACCCACTGCACATCATCCCCGTAAACGGAAACCATGTAGATGTCACACTCTGGATTTTGCAAGTATCCGTGAACACCCTGAACTGTAATGGAGCACTCAACAGAGTAGAAGCTCTCAAAGTCAACTGCGTATTCTCTCACTGGACTTGGGATTCGTAAGTGTTGATGACTTGTTTCGTGACATTGCACATACGAGGGCATTCCCAAGACTGCTGCTCGACGATAGCGTCTAGCTGCTCTTGGATATATCCTGAGACCTTAATACCCTGCTGGACAATCCAGCTGGCTACTTGATGAATCCGCTCGTTTGATTTCTCAGGGAACGGAATGAATGTTTGTGAGTGCCCCTTACATGGAATAGTCCGGAGGCGTCGTTTGCTTGCTTTTTTCATAATAGTTGTTTGGAGATTGGTAACTTACTCGCAGCCTTAGCTCAGGTTATTCACTAAAGGTAAAACCATACCATGAAAAAAACCTTCAGTGACCTCATTGCTAAGGCTGCGAGTAAATTGACAGACTTTACCCGGTCTGTCAGCGGGCTTGTGTTTAGTTCGGGCAGAGTGACTGCGCGAACTCGGCGAACTCGGGATCGTGTTTTCCTGCCATCTTGAAGATAGGCACGTGCCACGAGTTACGAGCGTCCTTTTTAAGCTCGCTGCTCAAAGCCCACTTACCAGTCCAGTGTTTACCACGGAGGTGGCTCAACATCGCGGTAATGATGGGCTTAGCTCCGTTGGTGTATGCTGAACCTGCGAGCGTCATCATAGCAACGGCGTAGGATTTTCCGCCAAAAACGTATGGGAAGAGTTCGAGTTCTTCTTCAGTTGCTGCGGCTGGTGCTTCAAAGAGAACTTGCACGTGCGCGATCTCTTTGTAGTGGTTCTCACTTCCCCATGTGAGTGAGCCTCCGGCTTGACGCACCTCATCGACGGTGTCGAAAGTCTGAGGTGTTTGGTCTGTGCCGAAAGGCAGGTTCTCTTGATACTGTTTGCGCAGTGCAAGAATGGTGGCAGGTGCTGGCAGATCCAATACGAGGATGTTATCCCCCGTCTTGAAGATTACAGAACCCGGTTTGACTCCGGCATTGACAACCTCACTGGTTTTCTGAACGAGGTTCAGACGTGGGAGTCGAATGTCGGTTGCTTGGAAATCGCCGGACAGACCGCTGATCGCACCTTCAGAAGTTGTTGCCAACTCTTGTTTTGGTTTTTCAGCAGCAGGGATGATTTCCGCAACGATTGTGGAAACCTCTTTTTTGGTTTCCTTTTTCGGACCTTCTTTCATTTCGTTAAATGACACGTTTGGCATATTATTAGTTATGTTTGTTGTTTTTGGTTTCTTCACTGTGAAGATTTTTTACGCTGTTTCTGAGCGAGATTGTAGTAAGCCGACCGCAATCCAGATTTGAGTCTGGTGTTGAGTGGCATTTTAAGTTTGGTGAGGGTCAAGTCGACCGCTTTGCTGACGCCATATCCGGCAAGAACCAGCCCTTTGACAACTTTTGCAGGTTCCGCCCAGTATCCGTGGGGAGCTCTGATTTCGTCAGGGTTGTTCGGTGTTTCGGCGATGATCGTTTTCACGATATCTGATGGCTTGTCTGTGATTTCTGTGAATTTCATGACTTTGATTTCTGAAGGAACTGTGAGGCTGGTGCGTCTTTCAAAGCTCCAAGGTCGCGGAGCTTGTCTTCAAAAGCGTTCTTGGCTGCGGTCTTCTTGCCCTTGGCTGCACGGTCGTAGACGATCTCCGCTACGCTGTTGAAAGATACATCTGTGATGGCTGAAAGGAACTCGTCAACTGGAATCTCATCCTTGATGGCATCATACGCGGCGGCCGCACTGATGATGCTTTTTGATCCAGCTCTGGTTTTCAGTTCGTATCCGGGAATGTCGATACCGTCCTCGAACACAAACTGGCGACTGCGTGCTTTGACTCCGTCAATCCATTGCTGGATGATAGGGACAAGATCTAACAGCTTTGCCATGTCCTCTGGGTCATTGGTGTTGGAGCCGTGGATTTCGTCCGGCATTGGGAATCCGTCGTTGAGGTATTTGGATCGGATCGTCAATACCTTGCGGGTCAGTGCCGCACAACTTGCTTGCATTGCGCAATAATCGCAGACCTTTTGTTGTGGGTTGAGCATCGACTCAACCGATGGGTCGCCACATGACATCTTCTGACGCGCAACTTCAGCGCGGTGTATCACAGTTGATACACGTAGCTTCATGTCATCCATATCGTCACGGGTGTATGTGGCGTAGCTGATCTCGTCGCGCTGTGGGATGACGAAGTAGAAATGGATGGTGTTGAGTTCGGGAAACTTCTGGAAAGCTCCAAGGACATAAGCCTGAGCCTGTGAGTTTACCGATGCGTCGTCGATGGCTCCGCGTCCTGTCTTCCAGTCGATCTGAACCGCCCAGTCCGCGTTGTCCGGAATGACAAGCTCGTCGCAGGTTCCGAAAGTTTTAGTAGTGCCGACGTCGATGGTCAGGCGGATCTCTCTGTGGTGTGTCCCTGTGGCTGGGTCGATACCGTGGTGCTCAAAAATGTTTCCCTTGGCTTCGATGCACTTCTCCGCGATGAGTCTTTCGTAGTCATCGGTCAGGTTATCGAGCGTGTCTTTCTCAAGAGCTTCGTGAATTCGGGTGCCCATCTCGGCAGCCGGATTGGTTCCTTGTCGTCCTTGGTATCCCGGACACACCTCGAAGTATTTCAACGAAGATGGTCCGAACTTTGCGTGTGCTTGTGTTTCGTCAGTTGTAGTCACTGGGGATGTTGTAATGTCGTTTTGTTTATTAGTCAAATTATTTTTGATATTTTTTTTATTTTCCAGCGGAGCGTGTAAAATCCCAAGATCTACAAGCTTTTTCCGGTAGTTCTTTGACACCTCTTCCTCGACAGTTCCGGCAGCAAAGATGATATGTTGGATTGTATCTGTCTGTGCTCCTGCCCTGTCTATGCGTCCGATCACCTGTGCGATCACCTCGGCACTGTCGTGCGGGCTGATCAGAGAAACCCTTGGTCGCTCTCCTGTGGTATCGTGCAAGTTGATGCCCACGCCGCCTGCGGTAATGTTGCAGAGAATCACGTGTGCTTCGTTGCGTTGGAACGCGTTCATGCTTTCCTCGCGAACTAGCTTCTCCATGTCGGTCTTGGCTCCCTGAATCCGCAGGTTACCGCCGCCCATCCGCTCGTCGAGAGCGTCGATGGATGCGGAGAAGTTGAGGAACACGGCTACAGACATGCCTTGGTCAAGATAATCTTTCGTCATGGCTGCGAATGTGGGAACTTTGAGCATCTCGATTGCCTGACGTGCGCGAAGACGTGCGGTCAGTTGTGATGCTCCTTTGTCGTTGGATGCCATCTGCTCGATCTGCTTGAGCTCGTCCTCCATCTCGTCGTAGAGTTTCTGGATCTCGTCGCCAGTTCCCAAGTCCAGTGGGTCAGTGATGATGCTGGTCTCTGAAAAGAACTCCGCGATGTCCTCTCGGCTGATCCTATGTCCCAGCTCCGGATATATTTCGTGGTGCAGTTCCTCAAGCTTGTGGCGGTTCTTGATCGGAAATGTTAAACGACGCCATGGGTCAAACGTGCATCCGTTCTTGGTAGCCCACGTGACGAACTTCTTTCCGTCGTGTAGCCCAAGCACTTCGCCAGTCCATTTCATGTCGCCGGGATTCTTGGATGCGGTAGCTGAGAGCATGAGGCATGTGTAGCCCTGCTTCTTGGCTGCGGCTAACATGGCTCCATTGACTGAGCGTATGCCTCGGCAGCAGTGCACCTCATCAAATATGAGCAGAGTGCCTGCGGGCAGGTTCCATGTGAACCCGGTCTTGCCCTTCTTTGACACGTGGGGAGTGTTCCCTGCGCGTAGTTTCTCATAGTTTATCACGTCTGTGAAGGCGACTCCCTGTTCTGCGAAGCAAGCTTTCCAAGCCGGAATGACGATCTTAGGGCATACTACGAAGGCCGAGTTGCCAAAAGATCTTGCGATCTCGACAGCCTTTACAGTCTTACCAGATCCGACGGTTGAGGTGTCGAGAGCTGCTCTGTGTTTGTTAAGGGATGTTAGCAAAACATCGTGCGAAAGTTGCTGGATTGGGTATAATGTTTTCAAGATTCTTCTGTTAATTCTTTAAGTAAAATTGGAAAGCTTTGGGATCGTGTGATACTTTTTATATTGTTTGCGTGTTCCGTGGATAGGTTGCCGTTTACAACATATTCATCGCCATGTGTAAAGATCAAAAGATATTTTCTTCCAGACGCCTCAAGATCTTCGAGAGCGTCTTCAATGAAATCAAAAGATCCTGAGCTTGAGTGGTTCATGGCTTTAGAAGTTTGTTCACAGCCGCATAAAAGATCAAGGCTGCATCTGCGGTTTTCATCGTTATGCGGTGCTTTGGAAAAATCATCTGTGCTCTGGCGCAGAGTGCCTGCTTGTGCTGGGACTTGGACAAGTGCTTGGTAGGTCCGAGTCCTATCACTCCCTGCCACTCCTGTGGTCGCGGTCTGAATACCGGGATGTCGAGGAACACGAGTGCCATGAGACATGATGCTGTGTTGAATCCGAATACGAATCCTGAGTGTGATGTGCCCATCTGATTCCCGCCGTATCCGTTCACCATCTCCAAGTATCCCTCGCACTCGTGCTTGGGGTTGTGGATGGACTCGAAGAAGTATCGAATGTCGTGGGGAGACGACGGCATATTCGCGACTTGCATGTCGTGAATTGAAGTTCCCCATGCGATTCCTCCACCGACTCCGGGGTCGCATGCTATGATAAGTCTTGTTTTCATGTGACCCTTATTGTTGAAAAACTAGCTGCTTCTTTCAGCGGCCGAAGGTTTGAATCGAGAAGTGTAAAGCCAGTCTTTAGGTGCGCTATCTGGTAAATAAAGGCGTGGTCTGTCGGTCATAAAGTCTACTTTGTCGGTCATAAGGTGTGGTTTATGTATGAGTTATGAGTCGTTATGCTTGGCTTGGATCTGTATATGGAAATTCGGGAATCGTGTTCCTTATTTTCAAGGTATCATCATTTTTAATCATCGCTCTTTCCATGTCGACGAGGGCTTTGTTTGCAATCTTCACTGCATTTGCTACGGGGGCTGGATATTCTGGTTGCGGAACTCCAAGCTCACTTTTGATCTGTCTCAAAGCCTCCGCCAGCCTGTCGCGCTGCATCTCGGCATCAAACATCTTCTCTTGGGTTCTGCCCAGCCTGAGCAGTATGTGGTCGATCTGCTCTTGAGCCATCTCAAACTTTTGTGCGAGATCATTGTTGTGGGCGTCGCTTGATTTGAGTGCCATCTTATGCTCGTTGAGCATTAGCTCAAGGTTCACGATTCTTCCTTGTGGCTCTTCGTAGCCTGTGCCAAGGCAATCTCCACAATCATAGTAATGACCTTGATGATGGGCATCGCCTGTTCCTTTACATTGAGGGCATGGCTTGAGTTCAAATAGTTTATCGGTCATATGTTTTACTTGTGTTGGTATATTGAGATTCGGACGTTTGATGTCCTATTTTTAATGTTTCAGCACTGTCACTCATCGCTTCCTCCTTCCCACTTGCCAATCGTTTTAAGAAAGGCTTCGGCGCGTTGATCGGCGGTTGCTCTGTTTACTTGAGGGAAGCAGTGGTAGTCCGACCAGTGGACGTTCGCACCAACTACAACTTCTACAAGTTCGTCGAGCCATTTGTCTTGGAAGCCTTGTTCGATGAGAATCTTCTCCGCTTCGTGCATCGCGTTGAGGTCGTTGAGGTAGTCGGGTATAGTATCATCCATTGGAACTTCTTTATCCTTATGGCAAAAAGACCAATCAGGATTAGAAGAACCTTTACCTTCTTTCATAAATGTTAATGTGGCATGACTAGCAGACCACCTATTCATCCATTTAGCCCCACAAGCCTCCGCAATTGCTATTCTTTGTTCTTCTGGTTTCATAGTTCGTTCGGGTTGGTTGTCCATTTGCCAATTGTGCGGAGAAAGGCTTCGGCGCGTTGGACTGCGGTTGCGTGCCAATGGCAAAGCTGAGATGGAAACCCGCCAGATGAATTTCCGTCTTTTAGCCATTCGGCATAGTAATCCAACTGGTTTTCAGTCAATATCTTCTCCGCTTCGTGCATCGCGTTGAGGTCGTTCAAGTAATCTGGAATTTCATCCATATATTGCCATTCACCTCCTTGAGGTTTTGCTAGGTGTGCGTTTTCCCTTACCTTCCACCCACAAGCTTCCGCAATCGCTATTCTTTGTTTTTTTAATTTCATAATCTAATCAGTTAAATTGTGCCGTCTTTCCGTGCTGTCAGGTGAACTCTGTTGCGAGCAGCATTCGTCTCTACCATGACTAGCTGGTTATCGTTGCCAGCGCGATTTGGAGCGTCCTCCAAAGGTTTTCATTTTATTTCCGAACCGTCCGATGCAGGAGACTTGCGCTCCTGATCTTTGGTGTTCGGGTTTAGATATTGCAGGTTTAATGACCGCAGAAGTATTCCCGCTTTAATTGCTGATCCGTGTTCTTGGTTTAGCATATTCCACAAAGCCTCCGCCAGCCTGTCGCGCTGCTCCTTGGACCATTGCAGTTTATTTTCGAGCAGAACGGCGTAGGCCCGATCCTCGGAAAGCTCGATTTCAAGCTGTTCTGCTAGATTGGCAAGTTCCGCGTGATACTGATCGTGGCTTTCACTGCGATTTGCAAACCATTCGAGGCATTCAAACCAAACTTTTTTAGTGCGAGGCGCACGTTCGTAATTATCTTTCAACTGCGTAGGCCGCTCGCTCGGGTCTGGCTGAGTCATCATGGCGTCGCAATAGGTTTCCCATTCCTCAAACTCGCGGCGGTTGGTTTCGGTGTTCATAGTTCGTTCGTGGTTAGGGATTGGAGGGCTTGCTTGGCTCTGTATGCTGGACTGCATGAACGTAGGCTAATCGGTCTATCGGCTTCACTAACAATAAGATCTAAGACTTCCACCAGCCTGTCGCGCTGCTCAATCGCTTGGTCGTATTCCTCTTTGCTGATCGCGTCACAATCGGCGCAGATCAACGTCTCTTTGCGAAATGCCTCGTTGTATCGCAGTAGCTCGTCGCGTTCAGCCC